>Ga0209353_10000048_pt1 | contig 69156 bp, 66 predicted proteins | sample LauGreSpBDMM15SD_2_FD_187561 | JGI IMG/M metagenome (GOLD analysis project Ga0209353, IMG submission 187561) | Freshwater lake microbial communities from Lake Michigan, USA - Sp13.BD.MM15.SD (SPAdes) (version 2) | ecosystem: Environmental > Aquatic > Freshwater > Lake | place: Lake Michigan... | reverse complement strand
GGAACAACTGGCCCAGGCTAAATCGGGAATTGGCACAGGGCCTTATCTAGCAAAGGTAGTGAGTCATCTTGACCCATCATTTATGTCTAGTCTAGAAGTAACATTGCTTCGCGATCAGGGAAACTCAGTAGGGGCAGACGGCCAAACATATGTAGTCAAATATATGACACCGTTCTTTGGAAGCACGTCGTATGAATTTATGGGCACAAATACAGGAAATGCTGATGCGTATAACGATACACAAAAAAGTTATGGCATGTGGTTTGTTCCGCCCGATGTAGGTGTGACAGTCATGGTTATGTTTATTGACGGAAACCCGTCAGAGGGATACTGGATAGGGTGCATCCCGTCTAAATTTGCAAACAACATGATACCGGCAATTGGCGGAGCAAGTCAAGTTGACATTAGTCCTGCAGATAAAGCCAAGTATGCAACTACGGCCCAGTTACCAGTTGCTGAAGTTAATAGAAAAGCCAACGACCTTACTAAAGGTGCAAGTGTTGACAAAATTAAGAGACCAGTACATCCAATTGCAGATAGATTTTTAGAACAAGGAACACTCGAAGACGATGTTCGAGGCGTGACAAATTCCTCAGTGCGTCGAGATATTCCTAACATGGTATTTGGTATTAGTACACCCGGACCATTAGATAAGAGAGCCGGAGCCAAACGATCTTACGTGGGTAGACAAGATTCATATAGCCCTACTCCTGTTCCGGTTAGCAGATTAGGTGGTACACAGTTTGTAATGGACGACGGAGACGATCAGTACCAACGTAAAACTCCAGCAAGCGAAGGCGCTGTTGAATATGCAGATGTTTTAGCTGGAGAAAAAGGCGATCCTAATATTCCTTATAACGAATATTTTAGAGTTCGTACAAGAACTGGGCATCAAATACTGTTACATAATAGTGAAGATTTAATTTACATTGGCAACGCTAGAGGAACAACTTGGATTGAAATGACCAGCAATGGCAAGATTGATATCTATGCTCAAGACAGTGTCAGCATCCATACCGGAACTGATCTGAACATACGTGCTGATAGAGACATTAATCTAGAAGCAGGCCGTAACATAAACATGAGAACTGAAACAGGAACTCTTCATGCAGACATTAAAAAGAATTTAGAATTTGTAGTAGACGGTGATGGATTTCTAACAACTAAAGGAGCAGTACACGTCAATGCCACAACGGCGGTTAATGTCACAGCAACTACCAACATCGAACTAAATGCCACAGGCAATGCCAACATAACAGCCACTGGTAACACAAATATCAATAGTGCAAATCACACAGAAACAGCAGGAAGGATTAACATGAACGGCCCTGCCGCTGCAAAAGCAATCAAATCAACAAAAAGCATAGCACTAACATTAAACGATAATATCGTCACAGACGGTTCACTAGATTGGTCTAAAACCAAATACTTGAAAGCAGATCCGCTAAAGAGCATTATGAAACGAATACCAATGCACGAACCGTGGCCGCAACATGAAAACTTTTCTCCGACGTTTTATACTCCAGACAATACAGATAGGGACGTAACATAATGGCAAAATTATATAATCAAAAAACAGTAGCATCTAATACCGCTTCTATTGGAAATCAAAGCATATCAGCTTTTACCTATAAAGGATTCAGTAGTAGTGAAACAAAAACAGGTTTTAAACTGTTTGATATTGACCTAGTCAAGCAGGATTTACTAAATCATTTTTATATTCGCAAAGGTGAAAAATTAGAAAATCCTGACTTTGGAACTGTAATCTGGGATCTATTGTTCGAACCATTTACTGAAGAAGTTAAAAAAATGATTTCCGATGATGTTCAAGCTATAATCAATTATGATCCAAGAATTGCAGTAAATTCTGTAATAGTAGACAGTACAGATCAAGGAATAAGAATAGAAGCTGAGCTGATATATTTGCCTTTTAATTTAAATGAAAGGCTGAAGTTTGATTTCGACAGAAGCAATCGAACTATTATCTGAGCAGTTTATTTTCCACAATAAATACAGCATAGGAAGGTAAAATGACAGCAACAACAAGACAAAACAATTTAATTCTAAACGAAGACTGGAAACGCATCTACCAGACATTTAAGAACGCTGACTTTAAAAGTTACGATTTTGAAAACCTTCGTAGAGTTATTATTGATTATATTAGAGAGAATTACCCAGAAGATTTCAATGACTATATTGAAAGTAGTGAATATCTCGCACTGATTGATGCTATTGCTTTCCTAGGACAAAGTTTAAGTTTCCGTATCGACTTGGCCAGTCGTGAGAATTTCATTGAGCTTGCAGAGCGTAAAGAAAACATCCTGCGTCTTGCACGAATGTTAGGCTACAATGCCAAACGCAATATTCCAGCAAAAGGACTTTTAAAATTTGACACAATTAGTACTACCGAAGGTATCCTTGACGGAAACGGAAAAAATTTATCTCAACAAGTAATTATTTGGAATGATCCAACTAATGCCAGTTGGAACGAACAGTTCCTGCTAATCTTAAACGCTTCAATGGCTAATAATATAGAATTTGGTCGTAGTCAAGGAACATCGTTTATTCAAGGAATACAGACCGATCAATATAGATTTAGAACTGCATCAACCGACGTACCAATTTATTCATTCACTAAAACAGTTGCTAGTCGCAGAATGGCTTTTGAGTTAGTCAGTACATCGTTTGTTGGTGAAGAAGAAATTTACGAAGAAGAACCATTTCCGGCAAATCAGTTAGGATTCGTATATAAAAATGATAGCAAAGGCCCAGCAAGCGCCAATAATGGATTTTTCTTATTATTCAAGCAGGGTAGTTTAGAAGTTGCCAACTTCACTATTTCAGTTCCGACCACAAATGAAAAGGTATCAGTTGATGCTCAAGGAATCAACAATGACGATCTATGGTTATATTCGTTATCATCAACGGGTGCTCAAACAACAAAGTGGACACAAGTTCCTGCATTGGTGGGCAACAACATTGCTTATAACAGCTTAACCAATCAGATTAAAACCATCTATGCTATTAACACTAAAGAAAATGACAAAGTAGATTTATTGTTTTCTGATGGAGTATATGGAAAGTTACCTCAAGGTAATTTTAGAGTATATTATCGTGTAAGTAACGGGTTGTCATATTCGATTGCGCCATCGGACATGCGCGGTATTACTATTGCAATTCCGTATATTAATAGTGTAGGAGTTGCTCATACACTAACAATCAGTATGAGTTTAAAATATACTGTAACCTCTTCCGCCCCTGCAGAAACAACTGATTCTATTAGAGCAAATGCTCCTGCAACATACTACACACAAAATAGAATGATAACTGGAGAAGACTATAATCTTGCGCCGTTATCTAGTAGTCAGGACATTTTAAAAGTTAAAGCCATTAATAGAACCAGTAGTGGAATTTCTAGAAACTTTGATTTGATTGATGCTAGCGGAAAATATTCTAGTGTTGATGTTTTTGCAGACGACGGATACCTTTACAGAAATACTATTGAAACCGCATTGAGTTTTAAGTATGCAAATAAAATCGATATCTATAATTTTATTAGACAGTACTTAGAACCCGAATTAGTTAAAACAGATACCTATAATTTTTATCTTACAAAATTTACAAAAATTATTTTTGTTGATGATACTTCTTTATGGGTAAGTGTAACGTCGTCAACTGGTAGTAGTACAGGTTATTTTAAAAATTCTGTTGATAACTCAAAATTAAAAACAGGGCTTTATACCAATAATACTTTAAAATATCTTACTCCGGATGCATTGGTTAAGTTTTTACCAGGTGACGGTAAGGCCTTTAAGAAGGGCAAGATTGTTACCGCAGACGCAACTGACTCAACACAAACTCCTTACATATGGACCAAGGTTGTTAATGTTGTAGGTGACGGAACAAACACAGGAAGAGGCGAATTACCATCAGGCCTTGGCCCTGTTACATTTAGTAATGTTATTCCTAATAACTCAATAGCTTCTAGAATTATTCCAAAATTTGTATCAAACATTCCATCAGCATTAGAAATTGAGATTGTTAACTTAGCGTTTGCAGATATTAATTTTGGATTAAGATACGATGTTTCAACCACTACCTGGAAAATTATCACTCCTGCAAATTTAAATTTAGTAGACGATTTTACATTAGGTAAAACAGGAGACATTTCTAATTCAAATTTAGATTCCTCTTGGGTTATTGCATTTGTTAAACAACCCGATCGTTATGTTGTTAAAATTCGAGGAATGGAATATATCTTTGGTAGCTTACAAAAAAACAGATTTTATTTTGATCCTAGTCAAAAAATATACGATAGTCTAAATGGCACAGTAATCAAGGACCAAGTTAAGGTTCTTGGAATTAACACAAGTAGTAATCTTTTAACTCAACTGGTGCAAGACATGCCGTTTGAGATCAGCGATAGCATTAGATTTGAAGATGGATATCAAAGCACTAGAGAAATTAAATTAGGATTTTACGACAGCAACAACGACGGTGTTATTGACGATCCTGATGAATTTGAAAGAATTGTTGGAACAGAAGCTACAATGCCTTCGCCGTTTATATTTTTTCAGCAAGTAATTGATGCAACTGGTGCAAAGATTTTTCAATATCTTGATAATTCAAATGATACAATTATTCCTGCGCTACGAGAAAGCACGATCAATGTCACTGATCTATATGCAGACGGGCAATTATTTTATTTTTACGATAGTTCGGAAAACGTTATTAAGCGTTTTGATAAAACAACTGGTACATTAATTATTGATAATACCTATCGAGGAAACCTAGGTCGTGCTAGATTGAAATTTCAATACATTCATAATGCTAATGTAGATAGAAGAATTAATCCAAGTGTTAGTAACATTATTGATGTCTATCTATTAACTAGATCATATGATACTAGCTATAGAAATTATCTAATGGGACTAACAATAGCACCAACTCCGCCCAACTCTGATAATTTGCGAATAAGTTTTGGCGCAAATTTAAATTCAATTAAGTCAATCAGTGATGAAGTAATTTATCATCCAGTGACTTATAAAGTGTTGTTTGGCCCGCAAGCCGATGCAAAACTTCAGGCACAATTTAAAGTTGTAAAAAATCCATCTAGGACAATAAATGACAACGACTTAAAAGTTAGAATAATCACAGCAATCAATACATTCTTTGATGTGGCTAATTGGGATTTTGGAGATAAGTTTTATCTTTCTGAATTAATTACTTTCATATTAAATTCAACAGCCCCAGATGTTTCTAACATGACTATTGTACCAAAGCAGGCTAATCAGGCGTTTGGAAGTTTGTTTGAAATACAAAGTAAAGCTGATGAAATTTTTGTTAGTGGTGCAATGGTCGATAACATTGAAATTGTATCAGCAATTAATGCAGCCGAGATTGGCGCAATCTCAAGCACAATAGTGACTACAACGAGTAACATCTAATTATGGCAAACAAAGTATTTCCTAAAAGTCAGCTTCCGATAAGAAGAACGGTTGATTTTCTCCCACAAGTTTTTCAAACTGACACTAATGATAAATTTTTAAATGGAATTTTTGATCCGTTAATTCAACCTGGCGTCTTAGAAAAGACTGTTGGATACGTTGGTCGTAGATATGGAAAAACATTTAATGGTACTGATGTTTATTTAGATACTGACAATACATTAAGAAGTCGCTATCAATTAGAACCAGGTGTAATCACAAAGACCAACGGTAAAACTACAAACTTTTATGACTATTTAGATTTAAAAAATATTTTAAATTTCTTTGGTAACCTTGACGAACGCGATGATCTAGTTACGCATCAAAAACACTATTCTTGGAATCCCCCAATTGACTGGGACAAGTTCATTAACTATCGTGAATATTACTGGGTTCCGAGTGGTCCTCCATCTATTCGAGTATACGGATTAAATTCTACAATAACAAGCTCATACAGAGTAAAACTATCTGAGCAGAGCTCGTTTATTTTCTTCCCAGACGGTTATACAAATAACCCAACAATTACTCTTTATAGAGGACAAAAATATAAATTTGTTGTTAATGCTCCGGGTAACGGTCTTACAATTAGAACATCATATGATACCGGATCAATGCTATATGATCCTGATTTTGCCTATCCGGCCGGCTCGGTGGTGGTATTTGATGGTGGTCTATGGCGAGCAAAATCTCCAATTAGTCCCGGCGACGGCAGCACAATTGATCTTAATAATCAAGATTGGGAATTCCTAGAATCCTCAAACAGTCCAACAGCATTGGATTATAATAATGGTGTTACCAACAACGGCATCGAAGTTGGAACAGTAACTTTTGAAATCCCATACGATGCTCCGGATGTTCTTTATTACCAAAGCAGAACAGACCCCAACCGGTTCGGCCGCTTTATAATTGAAGATATTATTTCAAACACTAAACTTGATATTGAAAAAGATATCGTAGGTAAAATTGACTACACTAGCGGAAACGGAATAGCATTAACTAACGGTCTTATTGTATCGTTTGGCGGAACAGTATTACCAACAAAATATGCTAAGGGCGATTGGTTAGTTGAAGGTGTAGGCACAGGCATTACATTAACTGAATTTGATGCTTTGGTTATTCCTATTTTAAATAAAACTGTTCCCGATGTTTTATTTGATAACGAAGGATTTGACTCGTTACCGTTTGACGATGCTAGTTCGTATCCTGGAGCTTTGGATTATCTTACTATTGCAAAAAGCAGTCAAGATGCAAATCCATGGAGTCGCTATAACAGATGGTTCCACAGAAGTGTTTTAGAATATGCTTACTCTATATCCGGCTCAACATTTGAATCAACCGAAACATCTAGAGCAAAGCGTCCTATTATAGAATTCCTTCCTAATTTAAAATTATATCAACACGGCAGTTATGCCAAAAAAACTGTCGATTATATTGATACGTTCACCACAGATATATTTTCCAAGATTGAAGGTAGCACCGGATACAACATTGACGGCGAAGATTTATTCGATGGCGCCAGAGTGTTAGTAATTACTGACACTGATATATTAGCCAACAATCAAATTTATGAAGTTAAGTTTATTACCTTCCAGGGCCAAAAACAAATAACATTGAAAACAGTCGATGACAGTATTTCTTTATCTGGCGAAACTGTACTAATACGAAGGGGCACTGTTAATCGTGGGGCCATGTATTATTTCGATGGCACAGTGTGGAACGAAAGTCAAAAGAAAACACAAGTTAACCAAGCACCGTTGTTTGATGTATTTGATAAAAATGGAATCAGTTTTTCTGATACCGATACATATCCTGTGACAACATTTGTTGGAACAAAATTAATTAGTTATAAAGTTAATCTGTCAGGAGTTGCTGATAAACATTTAGGGTTTGCAATAAGTCACCTAAACATTGACAACGTAGGCGATATAATATTCACAAATGATTGGGACATTGATGAATTTTCTTACAAGTCAGATCAAACAAGCCCAACGATTAAATTAGCAACTGGATTTTACAAATTCAATATAGTAGAAGAATATGATAACGGATGGATTGCAACTAGCCCAACTTATTTGCAGCCGATCCTTGACTATCAAAAAATCAATGCAGCAACATCGTCGATTGAACTTACAACGGTAAATTGGGATTTATTAACACCAACTGATAAAATCTTTTTTTATCTTAACGGCGAAAAGTTATTATCAACATATACACGGATAGTAAACAAATTTATTTTCAGTACAACTTTTGCAGTCAATGACGTGCTAGTTGTTAAAGTATTTTGTAACCAAGTACCGGATACTGGTTATTACGAAATACCACTTGGCTTAGAAAAAAATCCGTTAAATCAAAAATTAGAATCTTTTACATTTGGGCAAGCAGCAGATCATGTAACCACTGGACTAGAATTTTTTGAAGATTTCTCTGGAAGTGTTCTAGGAGCATCTAGTAATCTTAGAGACATATCTGGATATCAAGCACATTCTAAACGATTTTTAAAACATGAAAATCTAAGTCCAGTTGCAACAATGCTTTTAGTTGATAAGAAAATCAACCTTATTAAATCGATTAGATATGCTAAGAAGTCTTATTCAGATTTTAAAAATAAATTTTTAAACACAATTTCAAATTTAAATTATACAAGCAATATTGCAACGTTTGTTGACGAAGCAATTATAGAAATTACCAAAGCTAAAAATAATAATAATCCGTTTGCCGATTCAGATATGATCGGTAGCGGAGCATTTAATGCTATCTACTATACTGTTGAAGATGTTGGAATAAAAATATTTTCATTATCGAAACAATTTGATCTTAACACTTTAAGTAATAAAGCGGTCTATGTTTATCTTAATGACAACCAACTGATCAATACTAAAGATTATGAATTCAATTCAACATTTTCTTTTGTTGATGTAAAAGTTAATTTTGTAGAAGGCGATCTTTTAGAAATTAGAGAATATACATCCACTGCGTTTAATCATATTCCACAAACTCCAACAAAACTTGGATTATACAAAAAATATTTGCCTAGAAAATTTGTTGATGATACTTACGTAGACCCTAAAGAAGTTATTCAAGGCCACGATGGTAGTATAATTTCTGCATTTGGCGACTACAGAGATGATGCTATTTTAGAATTAGAATTACGAATCTACAATAATATCAAAGTTATATACGACGAAGAACTGCACGATAATGATAGAATTCTTGGCGGGTATTATAATACTGGAATATTTGGAAGAAGAGAACAGCTTACAAATATTATTAATCAAGAATTTTTAAAGTGGATATCGGATACTAATATTGATTATGTTGCTAATGATTATTTTGATCCAGAAAATTCATTCACATACACCTATTCTAAAATGGCCGACCCAACTGGTTTGCAAAATCTTCCTGGATGGTGGCGCGGAATTTACAAGTGGTTTTACGATACCGATCGCCCACACACCTGTCCTTGGGAGATGTTAGGATTTGGCGAAAAACCAACATGGTGGGATGTCGAATACGGACCAGCGCCGTATACTTCTAATAATTTAATTTTATGGGAAGATTTATCAAATGGTATTATTAGACAAGGTCCTAGAGCAGGAACCTCTTATAGATATCAACGCCCAAGTTTAATAACGCATATTCCCGTTGATGCAGACGGCAAGTTGTTAAGCCCGCTCGATTCGAACCTAGCACAAAATTTTTCTTTAATCAATAATCAAGGAGATTTTAAATTAGGAGATCAAGGACCAGTTGAAAATACATGGTACATCAGCAGTGAGTTTCCTTTTGCACAAGTCATAGCATTATGCTTATTAAGACCTTTAGATTTTATAGGGCAAAGTTTTGATAGATCAAAAATTAAAACTAACAAATTAGGTCAAACAGTGCATACTGATACTGATTTGTTTATTAAAGTTGAAGATTTGTTAGCATCGTCTGCCGGTGGATCGTCAACGTCTGGACTAGTATCTTATGTTGTTGACTACATCAAGAGTCAAAATCTATCAACAGACATATTAACTAAACAGTTAGAATCTATTGACGTGGCGTTAACATATCGAATGTCTGGATTTGTTGATCAAACACAACAAAAATTTATCCTAGATAGTAAGAATCCTAAATCAACATCAAGCAGTATTTTTATTCCTGCAGAAAATCAAGAAATTTTCTTTAATGTTAGTGCGCCGATTGAAACAATTGTGTATAGTGGTGTGATCATTGAAAAGACTGCTAGGGGTTTTAAAATTCGAGGATATGATAGTCTTGAACCTTTCTTTTATTACTATGACCCAGTAACAAGCCAAACTGACGGACTAATCTCTGTTGGCGGGATTAGCGAAGAATTTGTAACATGGTCTGCAAACCAGTTTTACGGAAACGGAATTATTGCTCAATACAAAAACGAGTTTTATAGAAGTCTAAGTAGCCATACATCAACTGATGTATTCTCTTTAACATTCTGGAAAAAATTACCATCGCTTCCTAACAAGAATGCAGTAGAAGCACTGAGCCGCAGAACATTTAACACCAACTCGGTATCCAAATTAAATTACGGAACAATATTACCAACAATTCAATTGGTAGTTGATTTTATATTTGGATACGAAAAATATTTGTTATCCAAAGGATTTACATTTGATAGATACGATAGTGACAATAAAGTAACACAAAACTGGACTACTGGTGCAAAAGAATTTATGTACTGGACCAGTCATAACTGGGCACTGGGTTCTTTAATTACACTGAGTCCAGCAGGCGAAAAATTAGAAATATCGTTTAATATAGGCGTACCTGACAACATCCTTGATAGTTTTTACGACTACCAGATATATAGAGGAGATGGTACTCCATTAACTCCAAACTTCCTTAACATCAAGCGAGACTACCAAACAGTTTCGATCGAAACAACTAATACTAACGATGGTATCTATTTCTTTAAAGGATTCTTAGTGTTAAAAGAACACGTTGCAATCTTTTCAGATCGAACTGTATTCAATGATGTTGTATATGATAAAACAACAGGTTATCGTCAAGAGCGTATTAAGTCGCGAGGATTTAGAACTGTTGACTGGGATGGAGATTATACTAGTCCTGGCTTTCTTTATGATAACGTAAACATTCAACCTTGGCAACCATATGTTGATTACAAGCTAGGCGATATTGTTGCGTACAAAGCATATAGTTGGGCTAGCCAAACAAATCAACAAGGTGTTGAATATTTTGATAATTCTAAATGGTCAGTTCTAGATTCTTCGCCGTCGAAGGCGTTGGTACCAAACTTTGATTATAGAATTAATCAATTTTCAGATTATTACGATCTAGATTCCGACGGATTAGAATCAAGCCAACGAGACTTAGGACGCCATTCGGTAGGTTATCAAACACGTGAATATTTGCAAGGCCTTGCGGAAGACAATGTAACTCAGTTTCAACTTTATCAAGGTTTTATCAGAGATAAAGGAACAATAAATGCTGCCGTTAAAGTCTTTGACAAATTAAGTAAAACTACAGAAGATAGTATTGTATTAAATGAAGAATGGGCATTTAATGTTGGAACATTTGGCGGAGTCGATCAACTTAAAGAAATTGAATTTATGTTGGATAAAAACGATTTAGAAATAAATCCGCAACCAATTTTATTTGTTAACACTGAACCTAGTACAGATTTGACAGATCAATATCTACGAATTCCTCCTTCGAAGTTTACAAAGTCTGCAATTCCTTTTGATATTAATATGCTCCCCAAGATAGATTTTGAGGAATTACAAACTGCCGGCTATGTAAAATTAGATCAGGTAGAATATATTTTAAAAGACAGAGATTCAATTTTAAATATCAATATTGATGAAATAAAAGAAAACGATCATTTCTGGATTACATTTGACGGATATTTGTGGACTGTATTACGATTGAATAAAAAGCCTCTGCTGGCAATTCTTAATGCAACAAAAACTATCAGCTCTGTTGAAATATTTTTTAACAGGTTACATAATTTATCAGTAGGTGATATCATTGGAATTCAAAATATTCCAAATCTTACTGGATTTTTTAAAATTACCCAGGTAACTGAAAAAACAATATTTGTAACAGTAAACGCTAGTGCCCCAGACCCAGAAGTAGATCAAAGTACTACAATTGGAATTTATGGATTTACCGATGCTCGGATTTCTAATAAAGAAACATTATCTTCATCAGCAGTTGCTTCACTAGCTACGGGTTCTAAATTATGGGTAGATGATGTTGGTAATACCGGATGGCAGGTGTTAGAAAAAAACAAAATATTTGATTATAATCAAATTGATAATTACGGAACTTCAAATCCACTTGGCGCGGGAACAGCAGTATTACATGCTGATGTTTTAAAACAAACAATCATGAGTATGCCACAAAGTTCGTTGGTAACAACGTACCTTGAAGGCGAATCTCTACAAATTAAACAAATAATAGTGCCTGAAACTGATTTGTTACCTTTAATTGGAGACTCATTTGGCTCGTCTCTATCAACTAGTGCAGACAACACCTGGTTAGTGATCGGTATTCCAAAGATGTCACAAGCCGTAAGTTATTTTATGGGAGACTTTGATAAAACTGCCTCCTATAATAAAGATGACATTGTTTTACAGCACGGAAAATTATGGAAAGCATTAGAAAATATTAGACCTGACGGAAGTAGCAATGCTGGAATTGATCTAGGATCTAAAGATTGGGAACCAGCAACATCTCACACATTAGGCGATTCATTTGCTAGAGGCATCGGCCCAAGTAATCAAGGAATGGTCAGTGTTTACAAGTGGACTAACAACAATTGGCAATTGTTTAAAAATATTTTAAGCCCACGTCCAGCAGAAGGCGAAAACTTTGGCAGCAAAACAACTGTTGGATTTGATGGCATCGAATATTGGATGGCAGTATCTGCTCCAGGTGCTTTAAACAATAGGGGTCGAGTATATCTATACAAGTTTAACGGTACAGAATGGGTGCATCATGAAAATTCTAATTATCAAGGAATTTATGAATCCGGTGCAAGATATCATGCAGGATCAATTGTATGGTGGGATGACAGATTGTGGCAAGCTCAAGTTGATATAAACGAAGACAGCGCCAGCGATAGTACAATTGCAATAGAAAGCACAGACATTGGCGTTGCCGCTGAATGGAAACAAATCGATTCAGTATCAACACAAAGTTCATTGCCAACAAATATTGCACTTGTTGACGACGGCTCGACATTAGGACTAGGATTGTTATCGCCTACACAACAAGCAGAACTAACTAAACAGGGAGATCAGTTTGGTTCTAGTATAGTTATGAGTAAAGACGGATCGATATTAGTTGTAGGCGCACCAGATAGTGATGGCGCCTATTATGAAAATTACAAGGGCGAATGGAGCCGATATCAAGAATATAATGTAGGCGACGTTATTAAATTTATTGAAAATGATATTTCCACAGGATACTACAAATTAATTGATCCAAGAAACTGGACAGATAATACCTCGTATGATTCTAGCCTTATTTACAGAAGCGTAAATCAACGTCCAACAAACGGCGACCCTTGGGTGTCAGTGGGCGATAGTATTTTTGCATCCACAGGAAAAGTCTATGTCTATCAAAGAGACAGTACACAGGTCTACCAATTAAAGCAAACATTTACAGCACAGTCATTAGATGCCATTAACGATACTGGATTTATTGAACAGCTATTTGTTGGAGACAAATTTGGATATGCCGTTGACATTGACGACTCTGGAAAAAATATTGTAGTAAGCAGCCCAATGGCTGACATTAATTTACAAAATCAAGGTTCTGTTTATTATTTTAATACTGTTAGTTTAACAACTCCTGATTGGAGATTAAAACAAAAATTAGAAAGCTTTGAAGAATATAACAATATGTTATTTGGGTCAAGTGTAAGTATCAGCGGCGGCGGTGAACGAATCGTGGTAGGAGCAAAAAATGCACCATATAAACGATATGCAAATTTTGCCGACGGTACAACTTTTGACAGCAGTACCACATCATTTTTAGAGGTATCGGGCTATGCCGGACAGGTATATTCTTTTGAACGAGTAGGCTCTCAATATTTGTTATCGGAAAAATTACAGGCCGAGTTACAGGCTCAGGAATCTTTTGGAGCCAGTGTTGACTCATCATCAAACACAATTGTTGTAGGTTCGCCAACATATCAAACTACAGTTCCAAAAATTGTAAACGAAATAGTTATAGGTAACCGATATAAGATTATTAGTACAGGAACTACAAGTAACCCAACTGATTTTACATTATTTGGAGCCGTTAATAACAATGTTGATACTAGTTTTGTGGCAACGGCAAACGGAATAACTGCTGCCGGAAACTTTATTCTTGGAAAGACTTACACTATCAATACTACAGGATCTACGTCCTTTGTGTTGGCCGGCGCTCAAGATAACGAACCAGGTACTGTATTTGTTGCATCTAGCATAGGCACAGGTACCGGTACTGCTGTTCAAGGAACAGGTACTGCTTCTACCGTTAACTTAATAGGTATAGTAAGAACATTTTCAAAACTACCTGGAAAAAATTCTTTAACAATTATTGCTCAACAACAGCAATTAATAGATTATTCTAAAATTAAAAATATTTCGTTAATAGACAATATTAAAAATGTTAAACTGGCTGATGTTGATGTTGTTGATCATGCCAAATTAAAGATATTAGGTATAGCAGAACAAGAGTTAAAATTTAAAACTCCGTACGATCCGGCAATATATACTACCGGCACTGATTCTCAAATAGTGTCTCCGGACTCGTCCTGGTTTGAAGCCAACGTAGGTAAGTTATGGTGGAATTTATCTACAGCTAAATGGTTAACTTATGAACAAGGCGAGTTTGCATATCGTGTAGGAAATTGGAATCAACTCGCTCCAGGCGCAAGCATTGATGTCTATGAGTGGGTTGAGTCCATACTGTTACCGTCAGAATGGAGTGCGCTAGCTGATACTATTGACGGATTATCAAACGGTATTTCAGGGCAACCACTGTATCCAAACAACGATGTGTATTCTGTAAAAGAAATCTATAATCCAATAACACAACAATTAACAGAAACAAAATATTATTATTGGGTTCGGAGCTCGTCAGTTGTCCCTGAAAATATTCCAGGTAGAAATATTTCTGCTGCCGCAGTTGCGGCATTAATTTCTAACCCAAGCTCAATCGGAGTCCCAGTCATTGCAATAGTTGATAGCGATAAGTTGTTAGCTTACAATTTTAATGGATATTTGCCTTCGGGATCTGGGCTTTTAAACATCGAACTATTTGTCAACGAAACAACAACTAACCCAATTCATAGAGAATATATTTTATTATCTGAGGGAGTAGCAGATAGCTTACCAAATGATGTGTTAGAAACTAAATGGATAGATAGTTTAGTAGGGTTTGATCAAGCAGGCAACCCTGTACCAGATTCAAAATTATCAGAACGTGAAAAATATGGTCTAAGTTTTAGACCAAGACAGTCTATGTTTAAAAATAAAACAAAAATTTTAAAAATAGTTGTTGATAATATTAATACTATATTATTGCAAAGTCCATTTGCTGACACGTTAAGTTTTAGAAATTTAAATCTTACAGATTCTTTACCGAGTGAAAAATTAAATGAATATGATTATGAGGTTGATAATTTAACAGATTTAGCACAGTATCCTATTACTCGAGTTCGTCAAGCAGTACTAACTGCCAATATTATTAATGGTGAAATTGATAGTATTGATATTGAAGACGGTGGATTTGGTTACAAAAATGCTCCGTATATTACAATAGACGGATCAGGAGTTGGTGCGCAAGCATCGGTTACACTTGACTCTCAGGGTAGAGTTACATCTGTTAATATAATTACTCGTGGCAGACGATATGATAATGCCCTTGTAAAAATAAGAAATTATTCTGTATTAGTAAAATCAGATTCAAGTATCAATGGGTTCTGGGCTATATATTCGTGGGATCAACAACGTAAAGTATTTTATCGAAGAAAATCTCAAGGCTACAATACACCTAGCTATTGGTATTATGTTGATTGGTGGTCAACCGGATATACTGAAAATTCAAGAATTATTTACGAAATTGCTTCGATATATCTCGAGCCAACGTTAACTACTGCGATTGGCGATCTAATCAAAATTAATGAATACGGAAACGGTGGGTGGGCAGTCCTTGAAAAAGTTACAGCAGGCACCGGAACTATTCTTGGAGATTATATTTTAGTAGGCAGAAACAACGGAACTATTGCGCTTAAAGATAGTCTATATAACACATCTACTGCATCCATTGGATACGATAATGTTGGATTCTACGATATTGACTTATATGATCTCTATCCAACAGCTGAACTACGGAATATTCTATCAGCTGTTAAAAATGATTTGTTTATCGATAATCTTCGTGTTGAGTGGAATAAATTATTTTTTACTTCGATTCACTACACGTTCTCTGAACAAGAAACAATCAACTGGGCGTTTAAAACAAGTTTTATAAATGCCATGCACAATGTTGGAAGTTTAGAACAAAAAGTAAACTACAAAAATGATAATCTTCCAGCGTTCCAGTCATACTTAGAAGAAATAAAACCATATAGAACTTCTATTAGAGAATATACGAGTCGTTATAATTTTATTGAACCGTCTAACACAACTGCAATTGACTTTGATTTACCACCAGCGTATTCTACAAGAGATGGAAAAATTCTTCCGGTTGGTCAAGGATACAATTTGTTTGATCAATATCCTTGGAAATTCTGGGCAGACAATCAGGGATTCTCAATTACAAAAATAGAAGTATCGGAATCTGGTGCTAATTATTCAGCACCGCCAACAGTATTAATTGAAGGCAACGGAATAGGTGCCAAAGCAAAAGCATATATTGCTAGTGGAAAAGTATCTGGAATCGTTGTAACTGAACCAGGCAGTGGATACACGCTAACACCAAAAGTTACTCTTGTTGGCGGCAACGGATCTTCTTTAGAAATTGCCAAGGCTGTTGCAATTTTAGGAGACAGTAAAGCTAGAATGTTTAACCTATTGTTAAAGTTTGACAGAATTTCTAAAGATGGAATATTTCAAAATTTTACACACGAACAAACATTCACAGCAACTAGTGCTACTGCGTCATTTGATCTAGAGTATGCTCCAACTAGAGATAAAAGTAAGATTCAAATATATAAAAATTCTCAATTAGTATTGAACTCTGAGTATTCTTTACATTTTTATAGATCTACAGTAGATTCTTATAGTTTATTAAAAGGCCGATTAATTCTAACTACACCGTCTGTAGTAGGTGACATTATTAACATTGTCTACGACAAAAACGAAGAGTTACTTGACGGAGTTAATCGAGTACAAAAATATTATTATCCTACATCCGGAATGATCGGTAATGACTTAGGTCAGTTAATGACCGGCATTGATTTTGGCGGAGTGCAAGTACAAGGTACAACGTTTGAAATTACTGGAGGTTGGGATGCGCTTCCGTGGTTTACTGACAGTTGGGACAGTATCGATGCAACTTCAGATTATTATGTAGTGATTGATGGGTCTTCGTCGTTATTTGATATTGAATTGCCGTATGTTCCTAGTGTTGGACAACGTATTTCAATATATCTAAAACGTGACGGAAAAACAGACAGACTTGATGATCCTTACTATGATTTATATGACGGGTCAACGACTCAAGCCAACGGACTAACAGTTAGACCGACCACTTCAATAATGCCTAGCTTTACTGGAGACGGTAGCACTTTTGCAGTTCCGATGCGCCAGTATATTATACTTCAAGGCGGCGACACACTAATTTTTAGACCATTTACTAGTGACGGTTCTATTGTTATTAACGATCCTAATCTAGTAGATACAAATCTAATTGGCGGAAATTTTGAAAGTAATACAACTAATGTTAAAACCGCTCCAAACACAATTGATGGAATTTATTCTATAGCTAGGGGTAAGACACCAGAAGAAATAGTTATCGACGGCGATACTTTTATAAGTCCAGAACAAACTCCGGCAACCGAAGAAAATGTTCCAGGACAGGTTTTAGATAGTCTAAGTATTAAGGTATTCCAGACAACAATATCTGGAGCAGCCCCAATGCAAAATACTGTAATTCCAGGAGACGGTACCACTCGTCGGTTCCCAATTGGGTTAACTGTGATTGAGGAAACGTCTGTATTAGTCTATGTAGACAAACTAAAATATAGATATTACGGAGTTAACGATGACAGTACTCTTGACTATTACATTGATTTTGTTAGTAATGAAATTGTGTTTTACTCTGCCCCAACCTTGGGCGCGGTCGTAGAGATTATTGCTATTGGCCGTGGTGGCGCATCGTTAATTGATTATCAAGAATTTATTGCCGACGGCGATACATCATTGTTTTTAACGCAAGCAGATTACAATTTAACTCAATCAGTGTTTGTTACAGTCAATGGTCGACAAGTTGATACTGGGTTTACTAACAGTACTGTAGTTTCAGAAGAAACTGGTGCAGACATTATTCCTGAAAAAACAATTATTAAATTTGCAATAAACCCAGAAAAAAATCAAGTAATAAAAATTGTTGCGCTTAATACAGCCCTGAACGCTGATAGTAGCAATCAATCGATTATTCAGGTAAACAATCAATCATTTATCTACAATGGATCTGCTACATTTGCACTTGATAGATTTGTAGATTTGTCTAGAAGTTCGGCAGCAACATCGATGATTGTTACATTGAACAATAAAAAACTTCAAGGCCCGGACACATACTATGTGATATATGATGGCACTAATAATGCAATACCGATCGGTGTAGATCCTCTTGCTGTCATTACCGCAGTTGATATCAAAGTTTACATTAATAATATTTTACAACCGTTCGTAACTGCATACATTTACACTGGTACTTCTAAGATTGTAACAGTTAACCCGACTTTTTTAACTTTGCAAGATATTATTAAAGTTGAAGTTATTCTTGGTGCGCAGTATAGTATAGAAGCAAACAATAATTTAGTTATTGATTCAACAGTAGCACTGACAGTTGGAGATAAACTTGATGTTACTTGGTTCAGTGAATATCCAACATTTAACATTGTTTCTGATTCAGCAACAGGCGGAAAGGTATTATATAGATTATCTCGGAAAGTTTTAGATGATAATTATGTATGGGTGTATGTAAACGGTGAAAGACTTATTAGAGGAATCGAGTTCTATGTTAAATCTAATCAAAATGCTGTCTACCTAACTGTGCCTACAACAACAAACGACATTGTAGAACTATTACAGTTTGGAAATCAAATTTATAAAGATCCACGTGCCTTTGAAATTTTTAAAGATATGTTAAATGTAACACATTACAGTAGATACTCTATTGGAGAAGTTACATTAGCTGTTGAGTTAAGATATTATGATACCACAATTACTGTAAATGATGGATCGTTGGTGGATGCTCCTATACCATTAAGAAATATTTCAGGTACAGTCATTATTAATAATGAAAGAATTGAGTATCTAACAAAAACCGGAAATGTTTTAGGACAATTAAGACGAGGAAGTTTAGGAACTGGTATTGGCCAAGTATACCCTGTAGGAACAGCAGTATCTAATGCCGGACCTTCGGATATCATTGCTTATTCAGATAATCAAGAAAAAGCTAACTTCTATAGTCCGGGAGCAAAATTATTTGTCCATGACGATAGCACAACTTTTGAATTACCAACTACTGAGGAATTTGGCAATGGCGACAAATTCAATTTAATTGTGACAGTAAACAACGTAAAAATACCTGAAGCAGATTTTGAGTTAATTCCAGATGTCAATGCATCTCAAGGCGGATTCATAAAGATAATTGGTAATACAGGAGCTGCGCTTCAAACAAATGATGTTATTGGTGTTACTTCTTTAATAATAGGTCCGTTAGAATATATACCTGTTAAAGCCGATCGAGAATTTACGGTTCGCGGAGATATATCAATTGACTTTGGAATGTCTGATCAACTTGAAATATTTGCTGGCGGCAGACGACTACGTAAAGATTCACTCCAGGTTTTTGACGAAACTCAAGGACCATTAGGAACTACAGTATTAGATCCTGAATTTTCAGTTGATGGAATAATGCCTTATATCAGATTAACTCAACCAGTAGCAGCTGGAACTAGAATATTAATAATTAGAAAAGTTGGCAGAATATGGTATGACCGTGCCGAGACAACAGCTAGTACAGGTATTACATTACTTAATAATGATAATCCAATTGCAAAATTCATAGATCAAAAGCCAACTGAATTGCCCGAATAAATAGTATATGGAGAAAAAAGAGCTCAAAATGGAACAAAAACAGAATCAAACTAACGACAAACCAGAACAAAAACCCCACGAGAACGGTGGATTTCATTTTGAAGGACATATTAAAATATTTGATCCTACAACTAAAGAAGTTTTTGTTGATAAACGAAACGCCATTCACTATGAAAACATGAGTGTTGCAATGGTAAACAGCTTGTCCAATCAAGGCCAAGGAACAATTTATCAAATGGCTTTTGGTACGGGTGGCACTATAGTTGACCCGACAGGACTTATTTCTTATCTTACTCCTAACACCGTGGGAGTCAATTCTAGTCTTTACAATCAAACATATCAAAAAATTGTTGATCAGAATTCTGCACAAAATACTGATCCTGTAAGAAACAAAATGGAAATTAGGCATGTCAGCGGCGCAACCTACAGTGATATTATTGTTAGTTGTTTATTAGATTACGGTGAGCCAGACGGTCAAGATGCATTTGATAACAGTCAGGACATGAATGGTAGTTTTGTATTTGATGAGCTTGGGCTTAAAAGTTACAACCCGGACGGTGATGGTAAATTATTGACACACGTTATTTTTCACCCTGTACAGAAATCTTTAAACAGATTACTACAGATTGATTATACAATCCGTATCCAGAGCTTAACTGGTTTTAATGAGGTATAATCATGCCATATAACGTAAATTTTACAGATAAAACAACAACACCAATTACAGTATATGATAATGTTACTGACGAAAGCACTGACTTAAAATTTCCTGGACGTAACGTTACCGGGTATGGTCAAATTATCGCTGAAAATTTCCTACACCTTTTAGAAAATTTTGCCGGAGCAAACAAGCCACCAAACTCAGTAGAAGGCCAGTTATGGTATGATACTACCAACGGTACACTAATGATCAATGACGGTACCGGCGACAACGGGTGGAAAGCAGCCGGTAATATTCAAAAGTCGCCAACTGCTCCTAATATATCTGAAGATAAAGTTGGTGAAATCTGGGTTGACACAATTAAACAACAATTATATGTTTGGTCCGGAAAGACTTGGGTACTAGTAGGTCCGCAATTTAGTACTGAAAATGGTCTAAGGACCGGAACAGTAGTTGAAACAATTAATGACACCGACGGTATTCCTCGTAACGTTATTAAATTTTTATCAGACGAGATTCCTGTAGCAATTATTAGTAAAGATACATTCATACCTAAAATTAATATAAATGGATTTACTATTATTAAGACTGGTATGAATATCAATTCAACCGGGATTGGAAATTCTTTAGCAATAGCAAAACTATACGGAACGGCTCAAAGTTCCGATGCATTAACTATTGCTGGAATTGAAATTGCATCGTCTAAGTTTTTAAGATCTGATGTAGTTAATACTACAGAATACGGTTTAAATATTAGAAATAATTCTGGTATAGCGTTGGGTGTTGATGGCACATTTAGATTAACCACATCCATAACTTCTTCCTCAATATATAATGCAACTCCTGGCAGCAGTATAGATCTACAAGTTAATGCAGAAGGAAGTGCTAGTACTACTTTAAGAGTTATTGGTAATAAAGTTGGTATTAACGTGTTGTCACCTCAAGTGGCACTAGACATTGATGGTAACATTGCTGTAACTGGTAATATCAGAATTTCAGGAACTGATCAAACTACCAGTTTTACCACCGGTAGTTTTGCTACACAAGGTGGCGTAGCAATTGCAAAAAATTTATTAGTTGGTACAAATTTAGAAGCTGGCGGAACAACAACTTTACGTTCAGTTGTGCCTAAATCAACAACATTGTATGATTTAGGAGCATCGACTCTTAAGTGGAATAACATATATGCTGAAACAATTAATGCAGGTTATTTAAAAGGTGTTCTTGACGGAGACGTTGCAGGAAATGCTAGAACTGCTACTAACTTAAGAGAAAAAACAACTTTTCAGTTGACCGGGCAAGTTGAATCAAACGTTATCCAGTTTGATGGTTCGTTCGAAGGTCGCACAAAAATATTTGATACTAGGTTAACTGCAAACATTATTGATTCACAAATCGAACCAACACCAAATACTTCAACACCCGACGATCAAGTTTTAGTTTATCGACCAGGCACTGGATTATTAAAAGAATCTCGTGATGTATTTGTTGCAGACCTAGGCGTTCCTATCGGAGCAATAATGCCTTTTGCTGGATTGAATGTACCGTCTGGATACTTGTTGTGTGACGGTAGCGAGCAAGAAAAAGTAAAATACCAAGATCTGTTTGACGTAATTGGAAATAGTTACGGAGTTCCGTCTCGGGGTGTTAATACATTTAAAATTCCAGACCTACGAGGAAGATTTCCGTTAGGACGCGACAGCATGGATAATGGTACTGAAGTACCAAATGCCGGCGGCGGCGGTGGATTTGTAGATGCTGGAGGCGGAGGAATTGGTAGAATTCCAGGAACTGATGGAACTACATTAGGCGGTAGTGCTGGTGCTGCAACTAACTCTTTAGAAGTTAGAAACTTGCCGCAACACGAACACAGCCTAACACCGATTGATCAGCCAACCAAACAATACACAGTTGTTAGATTAGATAGCACAACCGTTCCAGGCACTAGCCCCGGAACTGGGCCTGGACCTACTTCTGTTGGACAAGCTCAATATTTAAACACAACAGGCGGAATTAAAACTACAGCAACGTTGGGTTCGGAATTTAGTATTTTAAATCCATATCTAACAATTAATTATATCATTAGATCAGGCCCTCCGGCTTTCTAATAACGGAATAAACTATGTCTTATACTATAAACAAAACAGATGGAAGTATACTAGCAACAGTGGCAGACGGACAGCTTGACCAGCTTTCGTCCGACCTGACACTTGTTGGTAAAAATTACAGTGGATTTGGTGAATCACTAAACGAAAATTTTGTTAAATTATTAGAAAATTTTTCCAGCACCTCTGCTCCAGCTCGTCCAACTAAAGGCCAAATATGGTTTGACTCTTCAGAGTCAAAACTTAAAGTATATAATGGATTGGGATTTGTTCCAGTTAGTTCAGCAACAATTGCCAATTTACAACCTACAACATTAGGTGTTGGCGACTTATGGTTTGACAATGTTAACAAGCAATTGTTTTTCTATGATGGCACAAATACAATTTTATTAGGACCGTCATACACTGCTGGCCAAGGGCGCAGTGGATTAGTTGTTTCAAATATTTTAGATTCTTTGAATCAAAATCGAGTTATTACTTCATTGTATGACAATGGAACATTATTGGGAATTTTTTCAAAAGATGCATTTACTCCAAAGGGAGCAATTGGCGGATTTAGTGGAAGTATTATACCTGGTTTTAATGCTGGTACAATTAGCGGATTTAAATTTAATGTAACTTCGACAAATGCTGATGCATTAGGTAATCAGCCAGCTGCTTCTTATCTAAGACGTGACACTGATAACATCATGAACGGTCAACTAGCAATTACATCAAATAGTGGAATTGCTATTGGAGATGCGCAGCAGGCACAAATTTACGTAGACAGCGGAGATATTACGTTTTTAAATGATTCAGAAAATAAAAATATCTCCATCAAAGTCAAACGTGGTGCCGCAGTTGATTCGGCGATTGTTATTAATTCAGTTAGCCAGTCGCTGGGGTTATATCCAACTAATCTTACAAGCGAAATACTTATTGGCGGAAATTTAACGGTAGTAGGAAATATAACAATACAAGGTGACACTACCACTGTTAATACATCAAATCTTTCAATTGAAGATAAAAATATAGAGTTAGCATCTGGTGCAACAACAAATGCCGATGCTGACGGCGGTGGTATCACATTAAAGGGGTTAACCAACCATACAATTGTTTGGAAAAATAACGGTGTGTCGTTGCCACAATTAGGAACAGCATGGAATGTTAATGACCACATTAACTTAGTAGGATCTAAATATTTTGCAATCAACGGTGTTGAAGTTATTTCGTCTACAGCACTAGGATCGAATATTACTAGTATTCCAGGTGTAACTTCTTTCGGTACACAGTCTAAGTTAGTGGTTGGCCCGGTATTACCAGATGACAACAACCTTGGCGGCCCTCCGTTGACACCTTCAGGCAACAGTCCAACCCCGTATATGCGTCTTGATAGAAATCGTATTTCTACACTTGATTCAAACAGAGACATTGAGATTGCTCCTAACGGTCTTGGAAATATTGCATTAAAACAAGTTACCGGTGATCGATATATTGATCAAATTGAAGTGGGTAGACCAAGAATTACTGGCATGGGCGATCCATTAGCACTGCAAGATGCTGCAACAAAGAACTATGTAGACTCAACAATTGGTCGTAGAAATATTGTATTCAGCATGGACACTTCAGATGCAATTTCGGATTTTGGTATTGCATCATGGTTGACTCAAGTGGCACCTCCTACTGAATACGAAGAAGGCACAGTTGCACGAATACTATGTACATCATTATCAAATAGTGCATCTACAGTTAATTTGAACACATATCTTGGAACTAGCACAACAGAATTTATAACCCCACTTACTCCTGGGTCTGCAACTCCTGGCGGCACATCATTTGGAGTTAACAATGTTAGCTTTACTCCGGTAACCGTACCGCCACCAACATTCTCAGTATTTAGAACCGTCAAGGTTTTCCAACTGCAAACCGGAATATGGCGGGTTCCATCATGATGCACAATATTTTAGGGGCGATTTAAATGTCATATGTACTTAATAGATACAATGGAAGTCAGATAGTAGTCTTAGAAGACGGCGTCTTAGACAACTCAACCAGCGTTAATCTCATTGGTCGAAATTATACCGGATACGGTAGTGTGCAAAATGAAAATTTTGTTTACTTATTAGAAAACTTTTCTAATTCGGCTCCTCCTATCCGTCCGTTGTCGGGCCAGCTTTGGTATAATAATGCAACAAATTCTTTAAAACTATATGACGGTGCTAATTGGAAATCGGCAGCTTCGGCAAACGTATCAACAACTACACCGGTGGCAGCTACTGATGGAGATTTTTGGTTTAATTCTGCCATTAAACAATTGAGTGTATTCAATGATGGCGGGTGGAAAGTAATAGGCCCCGAAGGTGTTGCAGGATATGATTCAACTCAAACAGAAGCACTAGAGCTCACTGACAACAATACATTAAAACATCCAGTACTAGCTATCAATATTGATGGTGTAGTAGAAGCAATCTTTTCAAACGAACGATATACAATAGATGCAACGTCGGAAATTCCTGGATTTAGTTTGCTTGAGTCCGGCCTCAATATTAAAGACGGATCGTTTGTTCATGGAAATTTAAAAGGAAATGCTGACACAGCAACTTCACTTAAAAACACTCCTACTATTAACGGATTCTTATTCACAGGCGAAAACAATATAACTATTAAATCGTCAACAGTTGGTACTCTAACACGAGGCGAGTATCTTGTAGGCGGCAATTTTGATGGTGCAGTTTCAAGAACATGGTCAGTTGATGCTGGTCCAGATTCACGTGCTGGCAAAATTGTTGCAAGAGATGCAGCCGGCGGATTTTCAGCAGTTACCGTTGCAGCAACAACAGTAGAAGCGACAACATTAAAAGGCAAAGTAGTTGCTCCTGCCGGATCTACCAGTACATTTGACATCATTCAAGCAAATACAGTTATTGGATCATCATTGGCAGGAAATGCATTTTCAGCAGATAGACTATCTTCGGTTCGTACTATTAATGATGTTGGATTTGATGGCACCGCAAATATTACAATTCCAGCAGATGCAAATACATTAACGGGCACTCGACTAAATTTATCAGTGATCGAATCGTCGTTGACCACAGTAGGAACATTAAATTCTTTAAGAGTTGCTTCGTCGGGAATAACACTTGGATCTTCTAATGATTATCAATTGTTAATCCAAGATTCTATATCGAAGATTATTACAACTCAAGATTTTCAAATCAGCGTGGCCGACAACGTATCTATTAGTGGGTATTCGGCAATCAATATTAGACCTGGCGACGATGCTTACGGCGGTGACGATACTAATCCAACTGTCTATCCAAACGGACAGTGGAATCTTGCCGCTAAGTCTAATAGATTCAATACAGTATATTCATCCACTTCGGATGCAATAACTACAAAAACTGATACGATTTTGCCTAGTACCACTGGAACCAATACTGTAACAGTTTCAAGCAATTTAGTAGTAGCTGGAAATTTTACAGTTCAGGGTTCTGTAACAACAATTAATTCAACACAAACCGCAATTCAAGACTTGTTAGTAACATTGGCCAAAGGCGCTGCAACACCGGCAGCAGCAAACGGTGCTGGATTTGAAATTGATGGTGCCGGAGCAACATTTACGTATACAGTATCCGGCAATAAATGGAACATCAACAAAGACTTAGATGCAGGAGCCAACAATTTTATCACAACAGGCTCATTTATTGGTACAGCTACATCGGCAAGATATGCTGACTTAGCAGAAAATTATGTTGCTGACCAGCAATATGAGCCAGGAACTGTTTTAGAATTTGGCGGAGATTTCGAAGTCACTGTTGCTGAAGATGAAACACGTAGAGTAGCTGGAATTGTGTCAACAAATCCAGCATACTTAATGAACAGTGAATTAACAGGAAGTAATGTTGTTGCTGTGGCGTTACAGGGTCGTGTGCCTTGCAAAGTCCGTGGAACAATACGCAAAGGTGATATGCTAGTTAGTGGTGGAAGCGGATATGCTCGCCCTACACTAGACCCTAAGATTGGCACAATTATTGGTAAAGCCCTAGAAAACTTTGATGGAATTGAAGGTTTTATTGAAGTTGTTGTCGGCAGGGTCTAAAAAAAAGTACAGATAAATAACAATAGATTATGGAGCAGAGCAATGGCTTATCAGGTAAACAATTATAACGGGTCAATTTTAACCACAGTAGAAGATGGTACTATTGACACCGCTACAGATCTAAGATTTGTAGGAAAGAACTATGCTGGATACGGGGAAATTCAAAATGAAAATTTCCTACATCTATTGCAAAACTTTTCTGGTACATCTGAGCCACCTAAATCCATAATCGGACAAATTTGGTATGATAGCAGCAGTAAAAAATTAAAATTTTATGATGGTGTAAAATACAAAGTTGCCAGCGGCGCAGTAGTTAGCATAGATGCTCCTAGTGAATTAGCAGCAGGCGATTTATGGTTTAACGAATCATCTAAACAACTTTACACTTGGTCCGGAACAAATTTTGTACTAATTGGACCTGCAGCCACTCCTGACACAGGTGCCAGCGGAGCAGTTGGTAGAACTATTGTTGATACGCTGGGAACACCTGTTCCTATCGTAGAATTACAAGCTGGCGGCGTAACTCTTGCAATAGTTAGCAAGGTTGATTTTGTTATTGGTAACATTAATCCTATTACTGGTTTTAATCGTGTTAAGAAAGGCATAACTTTAATTAACACAGACGCAACTACTGGAATTACATCAGCAACGTCACAACAATATTTTTGGGGTACTGCATCAAACTCACTTCAATTAGGTGGTCTTACCGCATCGTCGTTTTTAACAAAAGGCGATTTAAATTTTGAAGAACAAGTTTGGTTTAAAAATGATAACGGATTTTATCTAGGTGCTGCAAAAGAGTTATTAGTACATAAAGAAAGTCAAGATCCGTTTTTTGCTTCAATCAATGGAGACCCGTTAAGAGATGAGGATCAAGTAGTAATTGAACAACGACAAGTAGCTGCACCTGTTGTTTTTAGAGTAAGATTAAATGAAAATGAAAGTGCAAACGTTCTCAAGATTCGATCATCGGGATTGTATCCAGCATCTAATGCTACGTTAAAATTAGGCGGAGTTGATGGCGGTAAAACTAGAATTTGGTCTGAAGTAAATGCTTCAAATTTCTACGGGGTATTTAACGGAAACTTGATTGGAAATACCACAGGTAGTCATCGCGGCAACATTCAAGATTCAACAGGCTCAGTTGCATACGATTCCGCAAGTAAAATTTATTATGGTCAGCTTGGCACATTAGCAACTCGCTCGGTAGTATATGGCGACGTTTATGGAGACGTTAGAGGATCTGCACAGACAGCAGATACCATTGCTAGTTATGCACCAAACATTAATGCAATTGCATCAACAGTTGCAATTAGAGATACCAGCGGAAATCTTAAAGCCACTAGTTTTATTGGCCCAGCTACGCAGGCTGACTCGTTAAAAGTTGGTGCATCGTATAGAACTACATCAACTGCTGCTGATGCAAACACCATTGCTGCAAGAGATGTATCTGGTTACTTAACAGCAGAATTATTTGTAGGTACAGCTACAGCAGCTAGATACGCCGACTTGGCTGAAAAATATCTACCAGATACTGAGTATGCAGATGGAACTGTATTAACTATTGGCGGTGAAAAAGAAGTTACTGCCTGCAAGTACGGTGATAGAGCTATCGGAGTAGTTTCGGCCAATCCAGCGTTTATGATGAACAAAGACTTAGAAGGCGGCATATATGTTGCTCTTAAAGGTCGTGTTCCGGTTAGAGTAGTTGGAGCAGTAGCCAAGGGTCAGCGATTAGTTGCTTCTAACAACGGATGTGCAGTCGGAGCAGTTCCTCACGCTAACGATGTATTTGCTATTGCTCTAGAAACAAATAGCGATATATCAGAAAAAATTATTGAAGCAGTTATATTATAAGGAAGAATCATGGCAGCAGGCGCAGGACAATTTATTGAAGCATCAGATTACAATACCATTAGAGCTAAGATAGCAGAAGTAATGGCAGTTGGATCTGCATCTTACGGATACGGCCAAAATCTTATAAGTGATACTGTAGAATATGCTCCGCCAATTGGAATACCAACTGAAACACTAGCACAAAAAGCAAAAAGACAAATTACTAAAGCTCAATGGGATGCGTTGAGGTTTGATCTTATTAATGCTCGTGTGCATCAGTTAGATACTGTTCCTGTATTAACAGAAGTTTCAACGACAGATCCAATTAGATATGGCGCTTCTCATCCAAACAGTCAATACAATACAATGTCTGATCAAATTAGAACAGATAGATTTTTATTAGCACCTGGTCAATCTATAGTTACAGCAAGAGCTAACCGATCATTTACATCAGCATGGTCAAACACATTATCTTGCACGTTAACAGTAACATTTACCACAGCCGATCAAGCAAGATATTTTTGGAACTCCGGCGGCCGCATTAGATTTTTATCAGCAAGAACTGGCGGTGCATCAGTTGCACAAAACACATCATGGACTAGTCTTTTAGATTCGGTAGGATCTATTGATTTTAGTGCCACATCAGCTGGATTAACAGCGTATAATCTTACAGCAAATTACCAAAATTGGAAAACAAGTGCATCTTCAAACCCATACCAGAGCAACACATATTCTATACAGGTAAAGTCAGACGTTGCTAATTCTGCAGGAAATGCAAGAATTTTTTATTTTAATATTGTTTGGATGGACGGATATGTTGATCCGGGAACGCCTGCTCCTGGCGATCAAGTAGACGGCACGTTAACATTAAATGTATCTGAAATCCGTGCATCCGGTGCATTGTATCCAGCATTAATTCCCGGATCGTTTGCCATTACTCCACCGTCATCATATTCATTAACCAGCATTTCTTAATTGCTTAAATACTCAGTTGGAGAATAAGAATGCCAGTTCATGATACAATCAGCGTACCGGATTATAATAATATACGAAATATTATAAATCCTGTTCTCGGCAACGGCGCCGGTACAGCTGGGTACGGCCAAACAGCACTGAGCACTACTACAGTCCTTGGAGATTCTGTATCTAAAAGTCAATGGGACAGACTCCGCTTTGACATAGTTAATGCTATTGTACATCAAAGCGGAGCGGTACCAAGTATTGTTACAATCAATGAAGGCGATGTAATTTCTTACGGAGCAGCTCAACCTAATTTTCAGTATCTTACCTTGGCAAATCAAGCTAACACAAATAGATTTGATTTGGGAAACGGGCAGTATGCTACAGAAACTAAAGGCACAGCATCATATACTCCAACTTGGCAAAACTCAATTTCAACATCGTTTACAGTAACTTTTACAACAGGCGACGCAGCTAGGCATTTCTTTAACACAGGCGGCAAGATTAGATTTGCATCCGCATTCACCCCCAGGGTTAGTAATGCCCAAAATAATGCTTGGCAAACATTGGCAAGTAATATGGGAACTGTTACTTTTGGTGGCAATTCTCCGTCTACAAATTTTTATTCGTTAACCAACTCACCTCAAACCTTTTATTCGATATCGTCATCTACTTACACAAGTAATAATATATCATTAAGAGCTAGTTGTAATATTCCGTCTAATGCATCCGGCGGAGCAACAGTCATTACATTCACAGTAGTTTGGACTGACGGATATGTGGATCCGGACATACTTGCTGGATACCCTCCTAACTTTAATCCGCCAGACGGTACTGTTCAGGGAACAATGGCATTAACCATAAGTCAACTTCGAGCAGTTGGTGCATTGTACCCAGACCTAACTGCTAATTCTTTTTCAATTCCTTCTCCAATTTACGGTACAATTTCAATAACAGGCGTTTAAAAAAATTTCCGCCCTGTAATATGGTCACATAAATAAACTGACTATATTATAGGAGTAAACAATGGAAGCTCTGTTAACTAACGCTTTAGATTTTTCCAATTACAAACAAACACTTGCAATACAACGCAAGACTTTAAAAGAACGCATTGACGGCAAATTAACATTTGGTCACAACGGCGGCATCTTTAAAATCAATCAAACACTAATAGCATTTGTACAATTTTTGATTAGTCAAGAAAGAACCGTGCGTGTGCCTATTATTGATGCAAACGAAAATCCTATTTTAATTGAAGATCTTGTTTCTTTTAAAGACGAAATATTAGATAGATATTTTACAGCTACTTACGAGTATTATGAAGAATACGAAAAAATTAAAAAAAGTAGATCTGTGGAAGCATTGGTTGATTTATGAATCGCGGCGGCCTAATATTTGCTCACAATAGTCGAGATGTTGATTACGCATTATTAGCAGTAATTTCGGGCGGTCTTGCAAAAAAACATCTTGAAATCCCGTTAACTCTTGTAACAGACATGTCTACGATTGCTTGGATGAAAGAGTCACAAATATGGGATAAAGCCAATTCTGTATTTGAAAAAATTATATCAATTGAACGTCCGCCGACTACAAATACTCGCCGGTTAAATGACGGTACAGAATCTAAAACTGTTCCTTTTTTAAATGCCGGTAGGGCATCTGCTTGGGATTTAACCCCATATGATCAAACATTATTATTAGATTGTGACTACTTGATTTTTTCAGATCAACTCAATAACTATTGGGACATGGAAGATAGTTTATTAATTTCTAAATCTATGAATGATATCCAAGGAGATAGAATTGGATTTTTAGATAAGAATGTTTCCGAAACTGGCGTTCATTTATTTTGGGCAACCAACGTTATGTTTACCAAAAATCAAGAAAGCAAAACATTTTTTGATTTAGTAAAATATATTAGAGACAACTACAATCAATATAGTGATATCTATAGATTTGATTCTCGCCAATATCGTAATGATATTGCGTTTAGCGTAGCAAAACATTTTCTTGATGGATTTGAAACAAACTTTTTGAACACGTTACCACCGTTGTTAACAGTAGTAGATACTGATATGTTGTTTGACATTAAAGATGGTAGATTAGTATTTCTTATTTCTGACAAGTTAAAAGAAGAAAAATTTACAGCATGCTCGATTAAAGATCAAGATGTACACGTGATGAATAAACAAAGTATTGTACGAAACAAAGATAAATTATTGGAGTTAATATGAGCTTCGGATATTTAATTATTGTTGCAAAAAACGACGATATAAACTACACTAAATTAGCGTATTCATTAGCACTTAGTATTAAAAATACACAACCAGACGGTTATAACAATGTAGCATTAGTTACTAATGATATTGAAGCAACTGAAGGTTTAAAATCAAAATGGGTATTTGATCACGTCATTGAGTGGGACAAAGAAGCAGGATGGGATGGGCGTAGTTGGATGGATCAGTTAACCCCATTTGATAATACTATTTGTCTTGATGCTGATATGTTGTTTACTCGTGATGTTAGTCATTGGGCAAAATATTTTATTGAAAACAGCGAGTTGTATGTTGCTAACAATGCATTTACATATCGTGGAGAAATGGTAACTAACGACTTTTATCGTACAGCATTTACAAAAAACTTGTTACCTAACTTATATTCTTTTTATACATTCTTTAAAAAGGATTCAGAGTTAGCTAAAGAATTCTTTACTCTAGGTAGACATATTCTTAAAAATCCAACAGAATTTAAAAATATATTTTGTCTACATTTTAAACCCAAGGTCATTGGTACTGATGAAGCATTTGCTTTATCTGCAAAGATTTTAGATATTGTTGATGTAATTGCATACAAATTAGATTTTCCAAAAGTTGTACATATGAAACCAATGGTTCAAAATTGGCCATGGCCGTCTAACCAATGGACTGATCATGTGGGATTTTATTTTAACGTTGACAACGAAATTAAAATTGGAAATTTTAAACAAACAGACATTGTGCATTATGTAGAAAAACAACTGATTACCGAAGAAATAATCAGCTTACAGGAAGAAAAATTATGGCAGAAATAGACTTTGACGAATGGTTGGCAAATTATAAACCACCTGAAATAAAATATTATGCAATGTTTGATACTACCACTGGTGAAGTAACAGGGCTGTATCCATCAACTGCATTGCCTGATACAGAAAATTTTGTTTCGGTAGATGTCGAGACTGCTCATTTGATCAACGAAGGAAAGGTGAGTTTAAATTCTTGTTTTGTTGACATTGCATCGGGCTCGTTTGAAATTGCCGAAATAAAACGATTAACAAAAATTGATGATGTGTTACATAGAATCATGGATCGCATGTATGCTGAATTATTAGAGCCGGATGTGTTAGTAACTCAAAAAGACAATTCGTTGACTTTTATGATATCAAAAAAATATAAAACACGTAAAATACACTGGGCCGAAAATACTGAAATGTCGTTCCTCATCACAGAATATAACGACCCTAATATTGTTAAACACACAATTAAGTTTTCTATTAGTGACTTGATTAAAAACAAACAAATTTTTAAAGATTTAAATCTTGATAAAAAATTTAGTATCTATACAAAAAGATTATTTCCTGTTTACCTATTTGACAAAAAATGAAAGTAATAGAATTTGACGTAATATTTCTTAGTTACGATGAACCCAATGCAGATTTAAACTATGCAGATCTGTGTGCCAAGGTGCCTTGGGCCAAGCGTGTTCATGGAGTTAAAGGTAGTGACCATGCTCACAAGGCTGCTGCTAATTTAAGTGAAACAGATTGGTTTGTAACTGTTGATGCTGACAACATTGTAGATCCTAAATTTTTTAATTTAGATCTCGAAATGACCGATCCTAAGATACAAGTTTATGGATGGTGTGGCCGCAACGTAATTAACGGATTGCGATACGGAAACGGCGGATTAAAAATTTGGAAAAAAGAGTTTGTGTTGAATATGAAAACACATGAAAATTCTGATAGCGATAGAGGCCAGGTTGACTTTTGTTGGGAAGATGGGTACAAAAACTTTCCTATGAGCTTTAGTGATAGCCATGTTACATCCAGCCCGTTCCACGCATGGCGAGCTGGATTCCGTGAAGGCGTCAAAATGACATTACTTGACGGTGTTAAAGTTCTGCCATCTGAGATTCAAGAACGCATATGGTGGCACAATATTCATAGACTGCGTATGTGGAGTACGGTCGGCGCACACGAAGAAAACGGAATATACGCTGTACTTGGTGCTAGGCACGGAACATATATGACCAATTGCACTGATTGGGACTATGTACAAGTTCGAGATTTTGAAGTTCTTCGAAATATCTATAACGAAGAAATTAAATCAATAGAAAACGATCAAGACAAAATTATTGAATTAGTTAAACATTATGGCAATGAATTAAAATATAAACTAGGATTACATTGGGTATACATGGATGCTGATCAAAGCAAATACACATACGACTTATATAACGAAACGTTAAATTTAAACGCAACCTATTATAGAATGCCAGAAAATGTATGATATATTTTACATTTCTACCGTTTCTTTCGATACTGAAAATTGGTTAAATTTTAAGTCTCGCTATCCTACGGCTCAACAACTTCGAAATACAACATCGTTTGACCAGATAAAGAAAAAAGCATTTACAAAAATGTTTTGGGTTATTTGGGATAACATGGTGTTATCTAAAGATTTTGACCTGCAATCTTATTCGGCTACAGAATGGGATAACATGTATATCCATACATTTAAAAACGGGGATTTCAAAGAAGAAGGGCTTTGCTTGTTTCCCAAAGTCTCTGAAATATCAAAGCGAGAGTTTGACAGCAGATATTTTATAAATCGAAAAGAAATCGACATAGTAGCAACAACACCTAAGCCGTACGATATATTTTATATAGATACCCATGAAGAATATCTCAATGCATTAGAGACTAGCACCACTGAGCTATTTTGGATGTCTTCGCACAATCTTAAACACGTAGACACGTTTAAATTTGATCTATATTTTAAACAATTAAACGCATTTGACCGAACACAAAATCATGCATTTGTGCATCGAGTTAATAATAAAAATTTTTATAATGGTGTATTTTTGTGCAGCACACATTTACCGCTATCTAAAAAAGAAATTAATTATCGTTTTCCTATTGCAAGAAAAGAATGGGATATTGTAGCAAGTGGTCCTTGCAATTATGAAAGATTTATTGTAGATACTTACGAGGATTATCAAACAGCACTTGCAACAGCAAAAACAGAAATGTTTTGGTGCGTTTGGGCCGGCGTTGATATTATTGACGAAACTGTCTTTGACTTATATTTTGAATATCACGAACAATACGAGCGTGATACAAACCATGTGTTTAAAAACATGTGTAATGAAACTGCATCGTATCTTAGTGGTATAGTATTATGCTCCAAAAATAAAACATTATCAAACAGAGAAATTTCTCGGAGATATCTAGTTGATAAAAAAGAACATGATGTTGTGGCCAGTAGGTATCGATATCCAAAATATAATGTTGCATCGTATGAAGAATACGAAGAGATATTGGCTAACGAAAAACAAAAAATGTTTTGGATTGTATGGTCGGATATAGAAGTTATTGATAACACAGTATTTGATTTATACTTTGATCCCAATGACGGAAAATATGATTTTGATCGAGATATGAATCATGTTTTTAAAAACGCCTGCGATAAAGTTGAATCATATCTTTCTGGTGTAGTGTTATGTTCTAAAAATAAAACTTTATCAAAAAAAGAATTTTCTAGAAAGTTTTTAATTGATAAAAAAGAGCATGATGTTGTGGCCAGTAGATATCGTTATCCAAGATACACCGTTTCCTCTTTTGAAGAATACGAAGATATACTAGCTAACGAAACACAAAAAATGTTCTGGCTATTGTGGCCTGAAACACATGTTATTGACAATAGTGTATTTGATTTGTACTTTGATCCTAACGATGGAAAATATGATTTTGATCGTGAAATGAATCACGTTTTCAAAAATCTCTGCAATGAAAAAGAATCATATCTTGGTGGAATTATTTTATGTTCTAAAAATAAAACTTTATCAAAAAAAGAATTTTCTAGAAAGTTTTTAATTGATAAAAAAGAACATGATGTTGTAGCCAGTAGATATCGCTACCCGCAATATACAATTTCTTCATATGAAGAATACAAAGACATTTTATCTACCGAAACACAAAAAATGTTCTGGGTAAATTGGTCTGAAATAGAAATCACAGACACCACAGTGTTTGATTTGTACTTTGATCCTAACGATGGAAAATATGAATTTGATAGAAATATAAATCATGTTTTTGAAAACAAGTTCCGTAATGAAACAAATTATAACGGAATTATGCTAATGTCGACAGCTCAAGTAGTGACAAAAAAAGAAATTGATTTTAGATTTTTAATTTCTAAAAAAGAACATGCAGGGATAGTATCTCAAAACAGATTGTACGATATTGTGTTTATTAGTTATAACGAGCCAACAGCTGACAAGAATTTTCAAGAATTGCAATTAAGGTTTCCTAACGCTAAACGAGTTCACGGAGTCAAGGGAATACATCAAGCACACATTAAGGCGGCAGAAATTGCAACAACTGAAATGTTTTGGGTAGTTGACGGTGATGCTATTGTAATTCCTACCTTTGATTTTACATATGTCATATCAAGATATGAACGAGATATTGTTCACGTTTGGCAGAGTCAGAATCCATTAAATGACTTGACATACGGGTACGGAGGTGTTAAACTATTACCAAGGGACCTCACTTTATCTATGGATGTGGGTTCTACAGATATGACAACATCAATTAGTTCTAGGTTTAAATCAATGCCAGAGGTTAGTAATATTACGGCATTTAATACTGATTCTTTTGCTACATGGCGTTCAGCATTTAGAGAGTGTGTAAAATTATCTAGTAAAATTATTAATAGACAAGACAGTACAGAAACTATAGAACGATTAGATATTTGGTGTACTGTTGCTGAAGGTAAGTATGCGCAAGATGCAATTAGGGGTGCAATTGCTGGTAGAAAATACGGTGAAGAAAATAAAGATAGTCCGGAAATGTTATCAAAGATAAATGACTTTGATTGGTTAAAACAACAACATGAAATTTGATAGAAACATAAAAGGTAATGAAATTAAAAAAGTAGATGGGAAATATCAAACCCACTACATGATGGATGCTGAATTCGTTTACAAAGAACTTAACGAAGTAAGTCCAAGTTTTTGTCTAGCTAAATGGTTCAACGTTAGTATACACATTCCCACTGGACGTACACACAGTTGCTACCATCCTAAGAATCATGCAGTTCCATTAGAAGAAATTGCAATTGATGTGAGTGCTTTACATAATACCAAATACAAAAAATCACAGAGGCTGTTGATGCTAAGTGGAGTTCGGCCACAAGAATGTGAATTTTGCTGGCAAATAGAAGATAGCGGAAGTCAGCTTAGTGACAGGGCATATAGAAGCAAAGACATTTGGGAAGAGGGAATTGTTGAAGAAGCATTAGCTATAGGACACGAAGGTAATGCGAATCCTCGATACGTTGAAGTTAATTTTAATCAAGCCTGTAATTTCAAATGTGCATATTGTAGTCCACATCTAAGTACAGCATGGATGGACGAGATTAAAAAAGAAGGCTCTTATGTTTTAAGTGATAGACGGCATAACGATATTTCGTGGATTCAAAACGAAATGCAGATTAATAACGGATCTGATAACCCACACTTAAAAGCATTCTGGGAATGGTTACCTAAAATTTATCCTACATTACAAACGTTCCGGATGACTGGGGGTGAACCGTTGATGGATAAAAACACGTTCCGCATGTTTGACTATGTCAAAGAACATCCTAAAGCAGATCTGCATTTAAGTATTACCAGCAATTGTTGCCCTCCTGGCAACCAATGGACCAAATTCTTTTGGGGTCTTAAAGAATTAACTGATGCAGATGCAATTGATCACTTTATGCTTTTTTGTAGTTTGGATAATATTGGAGCCCAAGGTGAGTATGTTCGTAACGGATTAGATTTTAAGAAACTTGATGCCAATGTTAGAGAATATTTAAAATACAGTCATAAGCACAGTTTAACATTTATTATTACATTTAACGCATTGAGCTACACGGGAATTTATTCTTACGTAGAATACATTCTTGAGTTAAGAAAAAAATATAATAAAGATAGACAACTAGTTTGGTTTGATATGCCGCAGTTGCAGGACCCTGATTATTTAAATCCTAAATTACTTCCGGAATTAATTCCAGAACTAGAACGAGCAATGAAATTTATGATTCATCATAAAGAAGGTCGTTGGAATAGACACAAGGGTTTTAAAGATTTTGAAATTAGTAAAGTCCAACGATTAATCGATTGGATTAACTCAGATACAGGATTTAATAAAGATCGAGGCATGGAGAATTTTTATAAATTTTTCTCAGAGCACGATCGTAGACGAGGAACAGATTTTTTAAAAACTTTTCCTGAACTAGAAAACTTCTGGAATAAATGTAAGGACATTGATGGCTAAAATTTATATTTTTGGCGATAGCTTTTTTAACAGTGAGCCATACTTTGACCAAGCTACACGCCCGTGGACCACGCAATTAGCTAGCAAATTTTCTGTTATAAATGAAGCGGATAGAGGACTAAGTAATCACGAAATCTATCTTAAATTTTTAAAATATATTCATTCGTTTACCCCGTCTGATGTAATTATTTTAGGATGGTCTGATCCATCTCGATTCTATTTAAATCCAGGAATTCAAAGAACTGAAAGCATGTACAAAATGCATTATAAAAATTTTTATAATAATGAGTTGGAAACATTATATCAAAAAACATTTATGAACGAGGTTAAATCTGTTGTAAAAGAAAAAAATCTTAGATTGTTGGTATTGTGGTCGTTTCCATCGGGATACGCAGGAACTACAAGACAAAATCCAAATTGGTTAGATACATTTATGTTTAATATTAATCCAGAGCAATATCAATATGCAGATACATTTGACAACGAAGTACGTCCTGCATTAATTTATATTTCAAGGAAAGAAGCATCACTTTTCGAAACAGCACAAGCTGTCGTTAATTACTTTCTAAAAGACATTCGACCAAACCATATTAAAGATCAAACAGTACACAACGAATTGGTAAAAATAGTAACAGAGTTTGTAGAAACTCGTATATCAGGGCAAGTAGATTTAATTAAAAGGTTAGAAAATGGATCATAAATTACAATATATCAAATTAGTTAGAGACAAATTAAATTCAATTAGTCCTAGCTTTTGTACTATGAAATGGCTGCATCAAACACTGTATCTCCACACAGGAGACAACCACAGTTGTTATCATCCACGCCCACATCATATTGGATTAGATGAAATAGCTATTGATGCAAGTGCATTACATAATACCAAATGGAAAAAAGAACAACGTAAAAAAATGCTTGAAGGTGAACGTCCGGAAGAGTGTTACTACTGTTGGAATATTGAAGATTTGGAAGGAGAGCATATTAGCGATCGTATGATTCACAGTTCTAGCGATTATTCTGTACCAATCATTGATGAAGTAGCAGCATTGCCGTGGGATGCTCCTATTAATCCACGTTACTTAGAAGTTAGTTTTGGCAACGGATGTAACTATCGTTGCGGGTATTGCTGTCCTCAAGCAAGCACCATGTGGACCGAAGAAATTAAAAAGCACGGCAATTACGATCTAACCTATAATCAATACGGTATTGAGTTCATGTCTAATGGCACTTACTACGGCCCTAAAGATGAGAACCCATATATTGATGCATTTTGGCGCTGGTGGCCAAGCCTGCGTAACGATCTTCACACACTAAGAATTACTGGCGGAGAGCCGTTGATGAATCCAGGTGCAATGCAGTTTTTTGACTTGTTAGAAAAAGAACCTGCACCCCAGTTAGAAATTAGTCTCAACAGTAATCTAGGAGTGAGCTTTGCTAAAGTAGATGCTTTGATAGTACGTGTACAATCATTACTGACACAAAAGAAAATTCGTAGCTTTAGTTTTTACACCAGCATCGATAGTTGGGGAGAACAAGCAGAATACATGCGTACAGGATTAGATTGTGTTCATTGGGAACGTAATATGCGAGCTGTACTGGCCACAGGCACCACAGTAAACTTCATGTGTACATTTAATGTATTATGTGTTACTAACTTTAAGAGTTTGTTAGAGAAAGTAATTGAATGGCGCAAAGAATTTGGAACAGAAGCTATCAAGTTTGATACTCCATATTTGAAAGAGCCTCCACATTGGATGATTAATATTCTTACAGATGATTTCATGCCGTATATGGATGACACATTACAGTTTATTAAAGACAGTGAATGGTTAAGCGATCTAGAATATGAAAAATTTAAACGTGTAACAGATTTTATGAAAGCCAAGACTATTCCGGAAGAAAAAATTCAAGCAGGTCGAAGAGACTTCTATAGTTTTTTTACTGAAAATGACAAACGTCTAAGTACAAACTTATTAGAAACATTTCCCGAATATACAGATTTTTACAATTTGTGTAAGGATATATACAATAACTATGATAAACGATAATAACAAACATTCTTGGTGCGTTAATGCTGATCATGCAATGAGCGCAAATAATGACGGAACAACAAAAATTTGTTGCATGATTGAAAATGATGAAGATATGGGTCTTAGCAATAATACCATACAGGAAAATTTTCAAAAAATTGAATTTGTAAAAATTCGAGAAGAATTACAACAAGGAATTAGAAATAGTAAATGTCGGCTGTGCTGGGAAGAAGAAGACGCCGGCCGCAAGAGTAAACGTCTACGTGACAATGAAAAATATATAGGTCATGTAAACAAAGGCGGAGAACCGTTTATTGGTCTTGCTAAGTTTGAATTGAATCTTGGAAATACCTGCAATTTAAAATGTCGTACATGTGCTCCTCATAGTAGCAGTACATGGATGCAGGAAGATTTTGATGTATATCGATCTAAAGAACTCAATTTTACCTATAAAATCTATGCTCAAGAAATGAAAAAATATCATCAAACATTCGATGATGAAAGCCCGTTTTGGGACGACCTAGAAAACAACTTGTCTACTATCAAACAATTTGATTTTTATGGTGGAGAGCCATTTATGAGCAAGAAGATGTGGAAAACACTTCAGCTTGCGGTAGACAAAGGTTATTCTAAAGACATTGAAGTTCATTATGCAACTAATGCTACTCAATGGCCTACTGAAAATATTAAAATTTTAAAACATTTTAGACATTTAAATTTAAATTTTAGTATTGACGGTATTGGAGATAAGTTTGAATATGTTCGATATCCTGCTGTATGGGAAGAAGCAAAAGGCAATATGTTAACAGCATATGAGTTTTCTAAAACTCATCACGATATACATATAAGCTGGTGTGTGACACTAAGCAACATGAACATTTTTTATCTTCCAGAACAATTGGATGTATTTTATAAAGATTTTAGTCATTTTGGGTTGTATCTAAATTTAGTTCACGGACCCAAATATTTTAATATTTCTTACATGCCAAACGATGTAAAAGAAAAATTAGTTGCTAAATTAGAATCTATTAATCCAGATTATTTGGTTTGGCAGAATTTTTTACCGGGTGTAATTAGTTTTATTAAAGCAGGAAAGTATGACGAATATCGATGGAAGCAATTTAAAGAAAAAATTAAACTGCATGACGCTTATCGAAAACAAGATTTTGCAACAACATTCCCCGAGTGGGCAGAGATTATAGGATTCAATAATGAATAACTTTTTTAATTGGGAAGAACTAACTCAAATACACGTTGAGCTAACTAATGCTTGTAATGCAGCATGTCCTATGTGTGCTCGGTTTCATTGTAATAGTCCGTTAGTGCGCCCTGACTTAATTATAGAACAAATTACAATTGAAAAATTTAAAAAATATTTTCCACCTGAAGTTATTGCTAAATTAGAAATTGTATTATTTTGCGGAGTACATGGTGATCCGGGAATGGCAAAAGATTTGTATGAAATTTGTGAATATATTGCCGAAACTAATCCCAAGACTGCTGTTCGTATGAATACCAATGGCGGAATGCGTAAGCCTGAGTTTTGGTCAAAGATGGGAAAGTTATTTTCAGAACATAATAAAGATCACTTTCGTTGGGAGCTCACGTGGAGTATTGACGGCCTTGAAGATACAAATCATATCTATCGAAGAAACGTCGAATGGAAAAATTTAATAGCTAATGCACAAGCATTTATTGATGCTGGCGGATTTGCCAATTGGGATTATTTAATTTTTAGACACAACGAACATCAAATAGACGAAGCAATTGAATTATCAAAGAAAATGGGATTTTCTCGATTCTATCCTAAAAAAGCGTTGGGTGTAGATGATGGTTCTAAATTAGTTAAAATGGCTGCAATGGATCGCGAAGGACAATTAGATTATTACATTTATCCTCCAGAAAATCCAAAAAATCGAAATTTAGAAAATGCACTACCAGATGTTAGTAATGTAGACATTTACCCGTTTAGGTTTGAAGAATATAAACGTTTAAAAGATGCCGGTGAGTTACATGATACCGGATACTGGAATCGAGTTGATCGTGTTTATGATATATTAGCATCGGAAGATAACAGTTTGTTAGATTCTGCTGAAATTAAATGTAAAGCAAAAACTATGAATGGCGGCAAAGAAATTTTTATTGACAATCATGGTAGAGTTATACCTTGTTGTTATATGGGAACACATTTGAACGGAGTACACGGCGATAGTCAAAGTTTACAATTACATCATGAAGTTCGTAAATACGGATGGGAACACTTTGATTTAAATTTACACTCGTTAAACGAAATTATGGAAGCGCATCACTTAGACAGAGCGTTTACTGATACATGGACCAAGCCTAGCTGCAAAGACGGTAAATTGGCCTATTGTGCTAATATCTGCGGAACTTACAGTCGAGTCGATAGAATCTATACACACGAAAAGATGGAAGACAAAGATCGTAATTGGCGTGTAAAAGATGTAAAATGAGCCCAGTAAAAACAATAACGTTAGACCATACATGGGAAAGAGGTATGGGAACCGAGTTAATTTTATTGTCAGTTTTATTAGATACCGGTGTGACTGAATTATATGTTTCACATAAAAGTGTATATCATAGTTTTGTGATATACAAACAAATTTTTAATATCGATGATGATAAATTAACAGTCTTTTTAACAGAAAACAGCACCGGACTTTTACCAAATGATTTTTTTAAAATGTATAGTCCGTACTATACAGTTCAACGGCCGACCAAGGCTAGACCGTTTATTGGTGTTGCATGTTACACTGACGCATCTCAAATTTTCAATAATTCTAATAATTCAACAGAATTTCCGTTTAATAAAACCTATCCAATTGAAGAAAATTTAAAGATTATTGAATTTATAAAAATGGCCGGATACGATGTAATAACTATTGATTCAAGAAATACTGATAAAATAACAAAAGCTCACTTAATAAAAGATTTGTGTGAGTGTGTGATTGGGTATGATGGCGGCATAGCCCATCTATGTCATATGCTTGAAGTTCCATATTTTATGTTACCTTGGCGTAGTAGACAAAATAATATACCTTCAGAACAATTATTGCATTTAGATAAAAAGACTTATTTTCTTAACAATATAAATGAATTATTATCTTGGAGTAAAAAATATTTTAATCAACAGATAACAAAATTAAATGATAATCAAGGTAATAATAAATTTTTATTAGGTAACGATAACGAGACACCGATGTTTCATGTTAGATTAAATAACGAACTATGTCAATTACAGTTTACAGAATCAGAAATGCAGTTTTTATCAACCCTATACCTCAGTCCTGCAATTGGTGGATTTAAATGAAAATTCATGCGTTTGGAGATAGTTTTGTAGTTGGCGATCAGGATGATTTTTTAGATGATAAAAATACTATGCTCGACCCAACGCATGGTATGAACTTTGGTGAAAGAATAAAATTTTTAAAATACAATGTTAGTTTTGTCGCTCTTATTGCAAAAGAATTAAATGTTGAACTAATAAATCATGCTGAACGAGGATCTGGAAATTTTCCTCAGCTTGATAAGTTATGGTTAGCATGCAATAATAATCAAATAAATACAAGCGACATGGTGTTGTTTGGTATGACCACAACTACTAGAGATCGAATTGGATGTAGCAGCATTGAAAAAACAACCAGCAAAAACTATGGAGAGTTTTTAGTTGATCGACAACTGATAAATTCTCACGATCACGGAACTATTGGAATTATTGATCAGTTTTATATTTTAAGTGTATTGGAAAAAATAAGTAAACTATTTAAAGTACGCATTATTAAATTTAATTTATTTGACAATCCTTCGGATTACACGGATATGAATAATATTAATTTTGCAGATTTTATAGGGGCTGACGTAAAAGGCAATACATTAATTGACATTATTAATGATACATGGGGAGACGGAATTAAAAATCCCTATCATGATCAATTAATAATAAAACAAGGATATGAACAATATTATACATCTAAAAAGCATCCAAGTGTTTTAGGACATCAAAAGATAGCTAATTGGTTTATAAAGAATGTAAATTTTAAAAATGAAAATGTTTAATAGATTAGTTGCTTACGGATGCAGTCACACTGCTGGATCAGAAACTCAAGATGAGGACTATGTACCAAACGCCGACTTATTAAAAAAACAGATCGGATGGAGAGAATTTATAAAAAGATACGATCCGGTGTTTTCTAACAACTGGGCAGCGTATGTTAATGCAGGTAAAGAAAAATCATTTATAAAGCACTTAGCTAATAAATTAAATGTGCCGTACGAAAATCGAGCTATAGTGGGGTCGGGATCGGCGGAACAAATTTATCTAATCGAAAAAGATTTAGCAGAAAATCAGATTAAGGATACTGATTTAGTCATTGTTGGAATAACAGGGAAAGAACGATTGTTAAAATTTAATAACGAAAATAATCCCGAAACAATTTTATTAGCTCATTCATTTACCTACCCGGACAATCTTAAGGTTTATCAAAATGTATTTTTATCTTATTTTGATGATAAAATGGTTACATTTCAAATGTTAATGCATTATCAATATTTTTTAAATCTAGCAAATACTAAATTAAAAAATCGATTGTATTTTGCTTTTTGCGATAGCTGGGCAATGCGGTTAGATTACAATCATCCAGAGTTAACTGAACTTCCGGAATCTTTTAAACATTCAATGAAAAGATTGCATACTGAATTTTGTACATCGGAATTTAATTTATCAAAATTTGATTTGTATACTTATGCTACTGATGATCGATTACATGGCGGAAATCATGTAAAAGAAATAGCTCATATTGAATTTGCAGATGAACTGTATAAGAATCTAATTAACAAACTCAATCCTTAATTTTAAAGAATTCGCTTAGTGCCAGAGGCAACATCTTTTTTTAATTTTTCAATATCGATTTCGAAATCGATCTTTTTAATTTCTTCGTGATATTCTTGAAATAACTCTACTAACTTATCAGCAACCTCATCTGGATCTGATTTTGCCAGCATGTCTGGGACACGAAGCTCCCATATTCTACCGTTGTTAAATTCCAATTTAATATTATTGAGATAAGCGACCGGCATAGTATTCATGTACATATCTTCGAATACTTCCGGCCACTCCTTAATGATATTTTTTGGCGGCTTAAACAGTTTTTTAGGCACCGGCTTCTTCTGATACCTTTGTCGCTTTCTTTTTAGGTGGATCTAACTCGTCTGCTTGTTTACGCAAACGTGCAGCTTCTTTGTACATTGCATCGGCTTGACTACGATACGATTTAGCAATATCTAAATCAGTTAATGCTGTATTCTCTGTAGCTTGAGCACGAACTGGAGTTTCTGTCTTTGGAACTTCTTTGACTTCTGCTACAGTTTCAATTTTGGTGTTAGTCTCTTTTCCGCCGTTTACCAAGCTAGCAAGATCATCTATAGCCATATTCTGTTGTTCAGCAATTAAAACATTTAATTGATCTAATTGAATATCAGATGTCGGTGTAGGCATCATCATAACTTCGTCAGTGGCAACTTTTTGTAATCGATTATCTGCTTGTAATGCAGATAACATCGGACGACCGTCTGGAAAGTGCCGAATAAACATAATTTCGCCAAATTCGTTAGCTTCTTGACCTTGACCGCTTTCTAGAAGTGTCATCAGCGCATCGTGATATGAATCAGTCAGCGTTGAAGTTCCCAGTACTAGAGCAGATCCTGAGTCTCCAGGAAGAGTCCTAAACACTACAATTACCTTCGCCCCTGTATTTTTCATCCTACCGATGTGCTTTAAGTTCTTCATTTTTATTCCTTTTTAGTAACTGATTCTAAAAATAGATTCAATCGATTGTATACTTTACCTACAGCTTCCATTTCGGCAGCTTTAAATGCACCACGTTGTGTAGCAACGTCAATGATATTTTTAAGTGCGGTAAGATCATTTACGTTTAGGTCTGGTGCTGCCTGTGCTTCTGGTGCTTGTGATTGCGCTTCTGATGCCTGCGCTTCTGGTGCTTTAACTTCTTCTGTCATAATTATCTCCTTAAATTTGGACAGGCTAACATAAAATATGTCAGTTCTTTTTCTTCTTCAAACGCAACGTGTGTAGCATTTTTAAGTTTACCATCTTTATCGACAGATGGAATTTGTCTTAAACTATATCTACCACGTAATCGTAATTTAATCCAATCTTCTAACTCGTGATTAAAAATTTCACCCTCTTGCAATTCTGTTTTAAAGAAATGAGGAGGAATTCTATTCATTTTCCGCGAGTCTAAAATATCGAGTGGATTGAGTTCAATCATTGTGAAATATTTATAATAGTGTTTAATTTAGGGTTAAGAAATTGATTCTTGAGAAAGGCGTTTATTCATGGCTTTGGCATGCCCCATTTTTTTGATATCGCCGGAGAACAGATAGAGTTCGAATGCTGATTTTTCGGATAATACACTAATTGTATTTTTTGATAGATGCCACGGAGATGTAATAAATTGATCTAGCCAAATTAATATTTGAGCTGTAATTTTTATTTCTTTGGGGAGTTTGATTTCGTATACTTTTATATCAGCTTGCGTTTTTATAAATTCAATACCTTGATCAGTTAGGCGTAGCCCACCTTCGTCTTTAGTTCTTAGGTTTTGCCACCATTGAATTTTAAGTTGATCTATGTTACCTTGTTGTCCGGCTGCATTTAAGAACACCCTAGTAAAGGTATCCTTAGTGTTGTTCATTATAGCTTCTCGCCTTGAGACAATTTATAAACTGCAAAATCGGTCGTTTTAAATATTTTATTTAATTTTTTAGCTAAGTTATGAGCATGTCCCGGATTTGAAAAACTTACTTTTTTATACTTAGGTCCGGGATAGCTTGCAACCAAACTACCACTTTTTAAATTAAACGGCTGATCTTTATAAAACACCGCCCATATGGCATCACTTTCTAGTATTTGTTCTACTTTGAAAGTGTCCTTATTTGCATGTTCTAGCATTACTTTAGGTTTTGGTCTACTCATAATATATACGTTGGGTTTTAATAACCACGTATATATTTATATCTAATTGAACCCGCCACCGTCAAATTTAACATCGATTTGAGTAGTTGATGCTTTAATTTCTAACAACATTTGATGTACTTCGTTTACTGTATTAGACATTTTAACCGTTAACAACGCTAGTTCTTGAACAAGTTCACGGCCTTCTTGGATTGAAATCCGTATGTCTTTTTGTTGGCTTTTTTCAGCAACATTAAGACGTTGAAGTAATCGGTCAACCGATGGCAGAGATTGAGGTATTTTATTTGCTGACATTAGCTAATACCTGTTTCATTTCTAAGTCTGTTTTAAACGGACCCTGATATTCGTATCTTTGTAATGTTATTAACTTTGGACAAAAACTTTTAACCCAGCCTTTTTCGAAATGAATAACATAATACCCTGCACAGTATAAACTTTTGCTGTCGCTACTTTTAGTAAACAATGGCAATTTGCGTTGAATGTCAAACATTGCATTATGAGGTTCTACACTAGTAGCATATCCGTGAACTTCGTTCGGCAATGCATTATTACTTTCTTTAATAATTCGAGCAACAAAGAAATCACGACCAAATTCTTTAGTAAGTTTTTCTTTTGTGTCGTAGATCTTGACACCAAGTTCATTGCTTAGTACAAATCGATTGTCTTCGTTCTTTCTTAAAGTAGCAAACTTTGTTCCGTCTTTTTCTACAATCCAGAACTTATCATTGATAATAGGTTTAGCATGTAATTCATGTGTCATAGTGTATACCTCGCATTTAATGGTTCAGCATATGCCTGCGCCTGATCGGAAATCTTTTTAAGATCATACAGGCCGCAAAATTTCATAAGTCGTAGTCCTACCTGACTAATATTTTTATTAGCACTTGTTGCTTCTGCAATTGTTTCAGATATAATAACTTTTATATCTTCTGGCTGATGTGTCAAGTCAATAAGTCGACGATTGCGTTCATAATCTTCTAGCACACGATGTTCGACTCCGTTGTGATCAGACCATTTCTGTAACATGAGATTGTTCCACGAATATCCTTTGCTTTTACGATCTTCGAACGCTTCAGTAAGACCCACTTTTTTGCTTGTGCCTTTAGTACGTACACCCGGATACGCTGAGAAGACATTATCACTGGTATCACCACGCATGCATTTTTCAAACAAGAGCCATTCTGGATCTGGGACAGCTTTGGGTTGTTGTGTTTTTTTGTCGATGACTCGTTTGCCTTTTGCATCAAAGATACCTTCGTGTGTAATTGTAGTTTCCATAACACCGTTATACTGTTTCACATTGGGTGCAATCAATTGCACAAAATCTGTATCTGTTGAAATAATAATATGGTTATCGTTTGGATGACTCTGTATCCAACCAGCAATTAGATCATCAGCTTCTAACCGTGGATTTTGCATTACTGTACAGTTAGTCTTATCTTTAATAAAATCTTTAAATGTATCAAACGCTTCCCAAAAGACTTTCTCTTCGTCTGCTTCACGTTCTGTATGTGCGGCACGTTGAGCAGCACGTTGAGCTTTGTACGGGGCATAATAATCTTTGCGCCAGCTACGCCCCTCTAAACAGAAGATAACGTGACTGCCGTCAAAGTCTTGCCAAGCCTTCTTAACACTATTAAGTGTAATATGAAAAGCCATGCCTAGTTTGATATCAGCGTCGCCGTTAATAACATGTCTAGCACGGAAAAATGTATTTGCTGTATCAACTATAATATAGTTCATTTAATATTCTTTTTAACTGTGTTAATATCAATTACGCCAGTGTTTACTGCACCACCGTAGTCGCCGTCGGTTACTACATTTGCACATAATTCACGGAACCAACGATCCACAATTTGTTCTTCTGGGTCGCCGTCAAATCCGTATCCTTCTTGCTTTAATTTTAACACAAACTGTTCGTTCCAGTCAAGCTCAAAAAATCCATTGCGGATGTTATCTTTGTTTACATGTGTTTCTAACACTCCGACCCAGGGTTCTTTTTTACGTGTAGCACGAGTCTTTGGATCTAACTTAGCCAGCTCTTCTGCTTCTTTAGCACGTTCGGCAGCCGCAGTAGCAACTTCTGCTAATTTTTTAGATTCTTCAGCAGCCTGCATAGCAGCTTCTGTAGCTTCTTTAAGTTTGGTAATACCAAATAATTTTTCTACGAATTTACGCATTAGGTTCCCCATTCATTTTTAAACAACGGCACTTGAAGTCTATCACTGTACCTCAACCCGTTCTTCATGGCCAAATCGGCTACTTTACGATTGTTTAATGCATAAACACTTTCAACACCACCAACTGGCATTAGATAAATGTGACCTGTAAAACCTGCCTTACGATATTCTTCAGATGCACGTTGAGCATCAGCAAAGTCTTGTTCGGTAGCAATAACAAATTTTAAATATGCAGTACCGTATTCTTCGTATTCACAAACTACTTCTGGAATAATTGCTTCTCCCCAACTCTCGCCTGAACAAGGAAGTTTAGCACTAACACTAAATGTAATCTCACGCCAAAAGTCTTGATCATGATGACTTTTCCAAGTGTGCAAATAAGCAGCAAATTCTGTAGTTAGCTTTTGAGTACCGTTAGTTTCAAAAGTAATCTCTCTAAGTCTATTCATGCTAGCATGCGATAGCAAGTCAGGATAAGCACGTTGCCACCCTAACAAAGGTTCGCCGCCTGTAATAACTAGATGCTCATCTTCCCAACGCTTGTGTGGAAGTATCTCCATAATGCGATTTACAATAGCATTACTTTCAAGCATGGGTGATAAGTCTTTAAAGTCTGGATGCCACGACGCATAGCTGTCACATCCTGTGCTGACTAGTGGCAAGTCTTCATACTTTTGAAAAGACTCAATCATTTTGTGTGTTGCCGCAATGTCAGTGGCTTCGTGACTGACTTCACCACGAGGCATTCCAAAGCCAGCACATTTAAAGTTACAACCAAATGTGCGTAGAAACACAGACGGGACACCCATATAGCGTCCTTCACCCTGAATGCTGTAGAACAGCTCTGCGATTTTAATTTTGCTCATATTACTATTATACACTCTTTTCACTAGTTGTGTCAACCTTTTTGAGTTGCCAGCTACCATCTTTTTGATCAATCCAATTTAGCGTGTCGCCTTCTTTCCAACCTGCCTTTTCTAACAAGTCGGGCGGGAATGCTATCATGGCATCGCCAGTTTCTGGATCCTCTTCTACCTTAAGAGTCCATGAGTTACGTTGTATATTTTCCATTATTAGTCCTTTCTAAATTTTGTTCTTGCGGTTGTTCCATCCGCAGTCTACGACATTGATTTTTGATGTCAATTGGTATATCCGGAGATATTTCAGCTAGCCTGCAATCATATACAACTACTCCGTGACTTTCTGTTTCTGTAAGTAAATATATTGCAAACACAGTTAAACTTACTGCAAGAATTATCTGCCCAGTACATTTCATAATCTATCACTCAATAATAATTTACACATTAATGCATCATATTCATTAATAAATTTAAAGGTCATATAATCTGTTTCAGGATGACTAGTGTAACGCTCTCCCGGCAATCCAAATTGTTCCAATACCTTAGCGCAGGTTTCGTTCCACCAAAATCCATTTTGGTTATCCCAGGTCACTGTTATGTCGTGCGTCATTCTACGATTGGACTAAATCTTGCTAAAAAACTTTCTACATAACAACTATATTCTCGAGTCTCATCTTTGTGGGCATTATCTTTAATATAATGTATCCACGTATGTTCTTCGAGTTCTATTACATGTATAACACGAAATTTTTGACTATTGCTATCAGACCACCTTGATCCCTCTTTAACCATTTTTAGCTCCTTCTAAGATTTGTAAAATAGTTTCAACTATCGTATCATTACCTTTTTTGTTGTAATGATTTACATCCCCTCTTTCTGCTGCCCACAACTTACTAAAATCAATATTATTAAATTCAGTAGATAATACCGCACTAATGCTAACATGCGTCATACTAATATACGGTATATTAATTATGCTTTTTATTTTCTCTCTTAACAACTCATATATGTCAATTTGGTATTCTTCGTCGTAGTGATATTTGAACCAAGACTTTGATATTTGTAGATTGTTATTGAATGGTTGAAAATGCCCAATGAGATCAGTAACAATTAAATCGCAATCTTTATGTAACCCTTCTTTGTGTAACGGATGATTACGAGTGTGAACTCTGCTTGGACTAGTGTGACTTACAATTACTAGATCAAATTTTTCTAATTCAATATTGGTCAATTGTTTGTATATTTTATATTCGCCTACCCCTGCCTGCGCAACATTGACAACATCAAATTGTTCTGCCAATTTCTCTACCCAGCCGATGTTAGTATCTTTTCTAGGCCATTTGGCTGCAAAGCTATCACCGGCAATTAAAATTTTCATAGAGTCTTTAACCAAGGCAAATACTCGTTAGCAATCATTTCGTGATATTCTTTGTTATAGTGTTCTTTATCTTCAAGATAGAATTGTGTATGATCGATACCTTTTTCTGTAAAAAATACTTCAACATTTTTAGTAGCAATTTTAGTACATTTTAATTTGCCATAATATTCAAATGTCTGCGGATACTTTAGTCTATCTGTAATATTGAATAGATACAATTTAGCACCGTTATCTGCACAAATATTATCCCATGCATACACACTTTGTAAGAACTCTCGTTTTTCTGTAAACGAATTTAAATCAAAAAATGTTTTAACCTGCATAAATGTATGCTTGCGCAAGTTGGGATTTTTAAGCCCATGCTCTGCCGACAACTCCATGCCTGGAAATTTACTATAGTCGTCTCGAATAGGCTTATTAAAGAGTTGTATTTTGTTGTCTACAATTGTTGGATCTGAATAGCGATCGATATTTTCATACGGTGAATCTAGCTTTAGTGTAAAATGATCAACATCAATAACGGTGTCAGATAATACATCGTCAAATGCAATTACAAATCTATTGAGAGGAGCCATACACAAAAACACTTCATCGATATCACTGTAGTATTCGAACATTGTTTTTAACCAATCAGTATAGACTCGATTATTTACACCGGCCATAGCGTACATAGCTACAGGTTTATTTACAGTGGTACTGTATACTTCTCCGTAGTTGTTATCATTCCAATAGGAAAACGATCCCAGCCCTACTTTTCCAGGGATACTATCGTACCCACATGTGTGACTATCACCGATGAACACTGCTCTACTCATTTTTTATAATTTCCTTTTTCTGGTATAACGTGTCTAACGCCACCACGGGGATCTTCCATATCGCCTTTGCGTCTTGGAATTAAATGAACATGTGGATAGGGAACAGTTTGACCTGCTGCTTCTCCCCAATTGAGTCCAATGTTAAATCCATCCCACTCGCCGGCCTTGACTTTTTCTTGACCTAAGCTAAGTGCATCTGCAAAACAATCTTCAATAACTCCGTTGGCTGAGTATTTAGGCACAAATAATAAATGCCCGTCAGTTACTGGATACTTATCTTTAAAAATAACAACATGAAAATCATCTTGTACAATATTATCCCACGGTGCATCACCTACTTCTTTTGCATCATCTAATGAATAATGTAGATTCATTTTATCCTCTGGCACTTGTCTGCGTTCTTGATATAGTAGGTCCCGAACTAGTAAAGTCCATTCCTGCTCCTCTTCCTTCGTACAATGACCCGTTCCATTTCATGTTAATTTTTACAGATTTATTTAAAATTACATTAAGTTTACCATGCTCTTCAAAATCTTGTACAACTGCTTCTATTGTTCGTTTACTAGATACCTGCATAATTTGACAAGTATCGCTGTGCCTTATCATTGTACTCATTTAGTCCACCAGTCTTCGTACGGAAAATCAATCCAGGCCGGATCTTCTTCCTTGTTAATTTCTACTCCAGAGTAGTTCATAGATGTAACACACTTGGATGCTAGATTATCAAAAATAACAGCGAATCGAACATTGTCCCCCCAAACTTCACTCCATCGTTCATCGTCCGGCAAACACCCGGCAGTCCAATCATTTATGATCCAATTCAATGTAGCGCCGGTGTCGTTAATGTCGTCAACAATAAGAATCTTTTTTTGACCACTGCCTGATACCATTGGATCGTATATTTCGTATCCAAATGCATCTTCTGCCATCCATAGGTTACTTTCGCATGAATCGCCATCACGTAATTGTACTTTTAATGTTTCGCAAGGCACCTCAAAATAATAGCTGATCATCTTAGCAGGTAATAACCCGCCTCGAGTAATCCCTACAACATAGTCAGGACGCCAATTACTATTGGAAATGTCTCTGCAAATCTTTGCTATTAACCCTTGATACTCTTCCCAACTAACCTGCCGCTTTTTCATATACTTCCTTACGAGTTTTTAAATAATGTTCGTGTTGAATCCATACATCGTTTACAAGAAATCCCCAGTCACGCACTTTCTTTAACGGCATAAACAGAGTCCATGCAGTTACACCTGGCTGTAATTCGATACGATGATAGCTGTTAGGTTTACATACACGAAAATGTCCAGGGTTACGCCACTTACGAACTTCACATGACTTGGTACCGTCTGCGTTAAATTGCGGAATCCATTCATAGTATCCTCCACGCAGAATTAAAGTACAATAACCCCATGGGTGATCATGAACATCGTCCGGATCACCTTTTAAAAATTTATGTAAAAATATATTAAATGGAAAATTATCACGCTCTTTTAAGAAAAGATAATATCGTTCTAAATAAGGCTCGTCGTGTACACGGTCCATAATAACACGTTTACGACCTAGCTTATCAAGTAATTTTAACAACAAGGTCATACTTCTTCCTTAAACCATTCATCTACCATATCTTCAGCTTCGTCTTGTGTGAGTGCTGGTACAAAAATTCTAGCTGGTTCACCTACAGTATGTTGAATGTTAAATCGAATAACCCCTGCAGGAATAAGATTCCAATCTCGTTCTACTACAAATTCTTGCAAGTTTTTTGCACGGTATATTAATTGATCCGTTAAATCTTTAGCTGTTGTCATCTTGGGGCAAACTCCTGTTGTAGTTTAATGTTGTCAAAGAATTCCTTCTTTGTATGAGGATCATCTTTGAATGACCCTTTAAGTACTGTAGTCTGCGTTAGTGAACTATGTGCCATGATGCCGCGGTTTTCACAACACCCGTGAGTGGCCTGTATATAGACTGCTACATTTTCACTTTCAGTTGCTTGCATTATTTCTCTTGCAATGTCGTTGCAGAGTTCTTCCTGTAGTGTTCCTCGTCGGGCACACCATTGTGCGATACGAGTATATTTAGAAAGACCAATGAGTTTATTAGCGGCGATGATACCGATGTAGGCAACCCCAGCCACAGGCTGGTGATGATGAGAGCACATGGACCGTAGCTCACTGCGAACCACGAGCATGCCTTCGTAGCGATCTTCTGAGTCATTGGGGAAAGCGGTTGCGTCTGGTTCGGGTTCGTATCTTCCTGCCATTACTTCATTAAAATACATTTTGGCAAGACGTCTTGCTGTGCCTTTTGAGTTTGGATCGTTTTCACGATCGATAAGCAAACGATCCAACACAGTTTCAAATGCTTCTGCGGCTTCGTCGATTAAAACTTCCTTATCACCTTCATGTAGGTAGTCACTAATATTGTCTCCGGCCCAGAAACGTTTGTTATCGCGCTTCATTGCAAAACGAATTGCATCCCCAAGGTAACCTTCTTCGTATTCCTTGGTATTCATTACATCTAGTGCTGTTTCATTATATGTTCTTGATTCTGTCAATTAAATTTCTCCGAGTTAGAGCCGAGGATGGCATTTATTATATTATTTTAACATCTCTAATAGTTTATTGCAACTAAAAAAGTTTTCTTTTAGTATGTCTACTTGTTTATTTAGGCTAGACAGTCTGGTAGAATAATTATCCATATGCAATATAATTGCACGGCATAAGTCTGGCCGATATACAGTATATGCATCATAGCTCTCAGTCCATTTGCTAGGATACTTAAACACATCTAATGCCATTTCACTGTAGCTCAGTCTATCAGGAACCATTGGAATAGCATCTACAATAGCACCTTCGTACCAACTGATGCCTAGTGTTTCTTGCAAGTTAGCACTAAACACAAGTTTGGCTTCACCTAACAAGTTATGATACTCGTTCTTAGACAACTGTTGTTCTTGACATATAACAAATTCATATTGCGGTAAATGTTCTTTTAAGTCACGGAATATTTCAACCTGTTTCTCTGGGGCAATACGATGCGGAAACAGGATAAGATCACGCTTAGGCATACGCTTGTACATGTCTAAGGTATCTTTCATATACTCCATGGGCCAGCCTGTACGAATAATCTTGTTTTCTTCCAGCATTGACATCTTCCACTCGTCATCTGCTGTTTCACTAAATGTTTCAGCAAACAAATCGATATGGAAATCAGTGGCAAAATAATTATGGTCAATAGCATGAAAGAAACTTTCTTCAGCATGCCTTACCCACTTTGCATCACCGATTAATCGACCTAAAAAGTCTTGTGGATCATACGACCCCGCATGCCATAGTGCATGAATCTTAATAGGAATATTAAGTAATGCACTCATATACTTTAAGTTTATGATACCAGGATGCCAAGCATCAGTAAAGATAAAGTGATCGCCGGGATGAACGGCTCCGCTACAAAATAAACGGCCCATCTGCTCAACTTGACTAGCCTTGTAGATATTAGTGCCACCAAAGTTGAGAAATGCTCCAGGAGTGGTAGCACTAGGAATATCCGTAGAACCTGATATAATGTTGACATGGTGTCCTGCCTTTCGTAAGAGGTTAGGCACATGAGACTTCCATTGTCCCGTGTACCTTGTTTCGACTGCTTCTAAATCAACGAGAAAAATTCTGCTCATTGCGACGACCGTTGTTTTCCCACCGAGGCTTGCTTCCTTGATAAGGACGGCGTGGACGCTTACTGGCTAGGTAAGCAGAGTAGTTGACTGATTCTCTACGATATAAATCAGCCGGGTTGAAGTCACGCAATTCAATTCGACAGAAGTGAAGATACGCATCCAAGTCATCAAAGATCCGAACAACGTCGGGGCGATTTTCAAAGTAGGAATAATCCTTGTAATTACGAGCCATTATAGCTTCCTTATTTTAGTACTTAATAAATGAACCATTTTCTCCGTCTTCGGAGACCTCAATCCAAATCTCACGACCTGGATACTTTGCTGAAATAGTGTCAAACAAATCGCCTGACATCATCTCGCAACTCTTGTAGTCTAGTTGGAGTGTACCTTCTGCGTACAGTTTCTCCAACCAGCGTTTAAACTGAATGAACTCAATATCGCGATCATCGTGGGTAACACTGATCCACACTTTGAAGTGGAATGTGTGACGATGCGGATAGCCTAGAAAACTCACATCATACTCATCACCTGTAGCAAGTGCTGGATCTGTAAGTGCGGCTGGATATTTGTGTATACCTTCTTTGTTAAAGGTAACCCAAATCATCTTGTTTGGACGAGTGTCTTGTCTAATAATCATCGTAAGCTTTCTATTGTAATAATTTTTGCTAGCTCTTGGCCTAAGTCTTTGTCTTCGGTAATCACATGCAAACTGTTTCTATCTTCATCGTTTTTACGATCATACTTAGTTGTCTCTACAATAGTTCCGCCGCTGGCACTATAGATATTTAGACGGAAGCCGTTTGATTGAATATTTGGACCTTCTCTATTGATAGAAATTGAATCTCCATACTCGTCTGGATCTAGCCCTAGCCAGTTTCGAATTCTTTCTTTTAATGTTAATTTCATATGTCTTTCTTTTAGATATAGGCTTGTACGGGTTACTTGTTTACTACTAGTAATTCTTGGCAGTCTTTTAGGGCGAACTGTATTCAATGATGTTGAATATCCACCACTCATCTTATAATCTCGTCTTTGCCATATTGATCCCAACTGGTAAACTTATCTCTACCAAGAAGGTCGTGGAGATTATGACACCATACTCCTGGATTTGTTGCTTTAAAATCTTTGTCGTCGATCTTTATTGTAGCATTATACCCCAGCTGTTGTAAATAGGGCAGTTTAACCGAAATCTGTGGAATGAACTGACGCTTCTCAACGAGACCACTTTCTAATAGTCCTTCTACTTGTGCTACATCGAGATCTAATGTACACCAAAAATCATCACCACTATCTAGACAGACATAGATCATATCTTCCCACAGGCGCCATTGTGCCGCATCGTTGACTTCTAGTTTAGGAAAACTTTGATTAGCACCAAAGTAAATGTGTTGACATTTATGTTCTCGAGCAAGTTCCATAATAATGTAGGAATCTTGAACATCTGTTACAAACAGAGTTTTCATTCCGTATGCAGGAGTCTTTTCAATTTCTACACCTGTGAAGAATGTAATGCTGTCTGCAACACCGTCAGTATAATTGCGTTTCATTGTTTTACTTTAAAGAATTTAAGGAGGTTGTAAAATCTACTTTTGTACGGATTATTGATAATTTGATCTGCCATTGACGGAAGATGGGGACATCTTCCTTGGCGCCAGTCACAATTACTAGCAACCGGTTTGTAACAGATGGCACATTTTTGTTTCACTCTTCGAAGCCTTGTTTAAGGAGTTGGTTAGTTTCAAAATTATCTTGCTTATGCTTTAGTATAGCAAGTTTATCTCTTAAGAGCAACCTTTCTTTTTTCAATTGCTCCAATTTTAAGTCTTCAAACAATCCTGTTTTTTCCAAAGTATCAACTTGTTTATCTAGAGCACGGTGTGCTTCCTCTAAGTGTTTAATTCTTTGTTCGTACATATTATTCTCCTTATTCGGCTACAAGACTATTTAGGTCATCATCGTCGGGATTGGCAAAATCAATTTCTCCTGACTTTTTACCATCTTCAAAATCAAACAAACTACCAAAAGTATTTGCAGCAGGGCCACCTTGTAGTCGAGCACCTTCTAATGATTTCAAAAACGGTCCAGCAGTTTCGATCATGTCGAATGCCTCTGCTTTAGTTTTGGTATTGAATAGTTCTTCAACAAATGTAGAAAAATATAGAATTTTGTTTGGCACCCAATCACTAAATTCAATTTCTTTCTTACCTTCAACACTTTTTGTTCGCCATTCTGGCTTAAATCTAGCACATTCGATGTCCATCAACTGTTGAGCACGTTGTACTGCTTTGATGTGACATTCTACATTATGTCCCATCATTAGAGCATAACTGAAACTATCCCAACTAGTCTTGTTTGGAATCTTGCCTAGTTTATTAAGTTTTGGAACTTGATGATAATGTTCTGGATTTAAATGATTAAACTTGACATCACCAAGTTCGGCATCGGTCTTGCGAACACCGTAATCGTAATATGCAATATCGCCTATTGTTAAACGACTTGCAAACTCACTTTCAAAAGGAAACGGAATGTCTTGACGTCCTGAAAGTGCCTTGTTATCCGGAGCCTTGTCCATAATAACACTCCATCGCTTGTTAGTATGCTGTGCGTTTGTGTATACAAGACCGTGAGCAGTAGCAATGAACGGTGACGCACAGTCAAAGCTGATTGTGAGTTCTGGATTGATGTGTTTACGCAGTTGACGCTGGATCTGTGTGAGATAGCACGACCAATCCAATTGTGCAGTACCTAAAAAGTGAATCCAGTTCTTGCCTGTGAGCATGCCTTCATCACGCATGGTCATTAGACGCTTGAGTGTGATATCCATTTTACACATATTAGCGCCACCAAATGCCCAACCTTCTGCCTCCATGCCGGCATACTTACCTTTGGGATCGCTAAACTCTACTACACCTCGATACCATTTTTCAGCAGTATCCCAGTCACCACCTTGTAATACATTAAGCCATTTAGTTTGACCTAGTCTATTTTTTAAGAAGTAATCATTATTAAACTGTGTCTTTTCTAAACAGTCTTCAAATGTCTTTAGTCCAGTCTTGGGACTGTGAATATGATCGCAAGCCCATGTTGGAACATCTAGCATCATACTCCAGTCAGCAGTAAGTTCAAGCCACTCAAGAATCTTTTTACGAGTCTTGTTAGCTTCTGGACCTTCAAAGTTTAACCAATCAAACTTAAGAACACCTTTACCAATCTGATATCCACCAGAGTCACCTAAGATCATTGTGTTAGGACGATCGCGATCCTGTATCATTGATTCTTGAGTCATTGATTTTTCAAGATCTAGTTGGGCGTGACCCGCAGAATACAAAGCATACTTGTAGGTAAAGTATCCTTGATCTGCATTTAAGAAGTTCATGCCTTCAATGCCTCGATCAAATCCTGTAGGAATACGATCGTTAGATACAAACTCTTCTAGTCGTTGTTTTGCAACATAGGTACTATAAAAACTACTAATAGCAGGTAAGTATACCGCATAGTCTTTTTGTAGTGGAGTTAAATTGACTGGTGCTTTCATATTAGGCTGCTTGTGCTGGAATAATATATTTGTAAGTTGCCAACCCGCTGTCTAGAGTGATCTGAATAGCACCTTCATTTGACAAAGACATCTTGGTGTTGTTGACATCTGCAATCTTAAGGATACTTAAGATTTGTGCAACAGGCCAAGTCCAACCACGATCTAGTTTACCTGCAACGTTCTGTGCAAAAATAAACTCACCACCGTGTGTACTGGCATCACCAAAGATAAACTTCAAGTTGCCGCTTTCTGTTTTAGCAAGGAAGGTTGGATGTTCGTTGTTAGCACCTGCTTGGAAGTTGAAGCGTTGTACTGCATTAACAGTTGGCTCAACTTCTACGTCCCACTTAACTCCACGGAACTTTACAGTTTTCATCTTTTCGTTAATAATTTCTGTTGACATAAAACGATAATCGTTTTTAAAGTCGCCATCTTTATTTTCAAAATGTAAACCAACTGGCAATGTTTCACCGTTGCGATCGGCTGTAGTAATACTAATTTTAGCATTGTCTTTGTACTCGCTACCATCAAGCAAATATTTTAATTTTTGCAATTGTGGCATTCCAAACACACCAAGCATGTCTGGATAAGGATTAGCAGTTTCTGCTTCCATAATAACTGAGCGATCCTCAGCCATTGAGTTAACAGTTGTACCTTTGTCAGTACCTGTAATTTTAACTGTAGTTAAAAAGCCAAGATTTTGTGTATGGCTTACGATGTCTTGTAAAATGTCTTTCATTTAGATTTCTCCGGTTATGTTAATATTATATTTAGATCGTAGGTAAAAAGCAAATATATTTTACTCAAAATCAAATAATTTGTTGAAGTTGTTATCACTTCGAGTTGAACTGATATCCCATTCTAGAACACCAATTAAATTTCCTAACTTTTCATCAATGACTGTAGTTTCCATTTCGCCATCGTCAAACGGTAGGTCTTTAAACCATTGCGGTAATCGCAATTCGTCTACAGGATATGCCACTGAGGTATACCCCATTGGATTCTCCTTGAGTTTACATACAATAACTTTAGCACCATCAACAATCTGCGTTGAGTACTTGTCATCCATCATACGTTTCAGTGTATTCCAGTTAAGACTTGCTCGAACATGCCCGGGCATGTTGGTCTTACCGGCTTTCTTTTCTTTGTCTCGATATTGAGAAATGTTGTTTGCACGTTTTGGCGAGCCTTTCTCCCAACCCGGTCTAAGTTTAAACTCGGTTCTAAAGTCAGTAATGTAATTCAGTACTTGTTCTTTTTCAGCACCGTTCAATACCTGAGTCAACACTTCGCTTAAGAAATCTTGGATAACAACCGGGGTATCTGAACGCTTGAGGTCCAGCCCCATAGCTTTGATCTTGCCTGGCTTGCCTTCAATGTCTGCTCGTTTGCCTTCTTTGTCGTAGTAGAGAACAGCGTATCGTTTCTTGGTAATGAATAGTCCTTTGGAAGCAACAATCTCGCGACCTGCTTTAATGACCTCCCCTCGTGTTTTTGGACAGTGGAAGGCGTCTTGCATAAATTTGGGAAATGTTCCATTTACTTCTTCTCCTATAGTATCGTAAAGATCAACAACGTTTTCTCGACTCCAAGGAATTGACCCTTTGTCAATTTCTTTCTTTAAAGTTGTGTAAGCTGAAAAATAACACGAATCGGTATCACCATAGATAATTGCTTTACCTGTGTGATCGTTAGTTCCTGTAATAATTTCATTTACTTTGCCAGCCATATGACGAGCAATGGCTCGTCCAGTAAGTGTGGTTGATTGACCAATCCGGTTATCAAAGAAACGACAGCCAGGATTAAGAATAGCACCATACAGACTATTAAGCAAAATCTTTTTAACAAGTTGACGCTTGTCCCAATATTCTTCTTCAATTTTATTTCCCGCCTTTATACATTCTTTTAATTTGGCCTGCATTTCTTTACGTTCAGCATACCAACGCTTTAACAGTCCAGGAATAATACCTTCCTTATCGTAGGTAAAGATAGTACCGTTGGCACTAAGCATCCATGGCTGATTGCTTTCAAATATCAAATCATGCGCCTGTGCCGCAGATAGCGTATCGTTTCCGCCATCTTCCCAGTCGATAGTAATGTCACGGCCGACTTCTTTGTTCATAACAGAACTGTATTCGACACTACCGAACATGCCTTCCCACGCAGATGCAAAACTTTTACCTTTGCCTATTTCGGCAGCAATAAAGTCTTTGGTACCATCTTGACGTAATTGTCCAACAATAGTTTCTGGACCCATGTTCAATGCACGAATTGCTGAAGGATACAGACTGTTGATGTCTAGTGAACCGATCCACTCGTGAATACCTTTTTTGGGATAAGCAACATAAGCACCAGCAGCTTGATTGCTTTCATTAGGATCACGTTGTACACGATTAGGAACAACCATGCCTCTTCGATGACTTTCATTAATAATAGCCTGCTCAGTTACTGCAACAGCACCCATTGTGGTTTGAATTAACACCGTATTCTCGTGAGCAATAGTATTTGCAAGATCAATAAATTTTAATTTTTTATCTAGCTTATCTAGAAGCGCACAGTCTTGCCTATTATACTCGATAAATTTACGGAAGTCGTTGTTATATAACTGATCAAGTGTACCTTCGTAGACAGTCTTATTCTCGCCTATCTCCATCTCTCCAATGGCATCCAATCGGTATGTGTGCCTTTCCTCATATGTGTATTTGCGGTACAACTCGAGACTGTCCAGATGAACACGACCAATAAAATCATAAGTAATAGCGGCCTTTCCATATTTCTCATACTCTCTCTTCTTTGGGAATTGATTCCATAAACAAAATCTACGTGTGTCCTCTTTACTTAGGACTTTAGTAACACGGTTGACAGTATATGGAATATCAAAGCCCTCACTGTTCCAGCCTGATAATGCATCGGCATCTTGAATTAGATCTAAGAACGTGTCTAACATATCTGCTTCATTGTCAAACAGCATGGTGTTAGGAAATTCTGCTACCTGTTTAGTAGCTTCTTCCATACTTAGGGTCTTGGGAGGAATAGCTAAACAGATCATAGTTTGCATCCATTGTAGGTAAACAGCAATCGCAGTAATAGGCATGAATGCATCTTCTGGTGATGCATAGCCACGTTCTGGATCAAAGTCTACCTCAATGTCGAAGAACGCTACATTTAGTTTTGGAGCATCTTGATTAAGATAGTTGTCTTCTAGACAACGATAAATTGGATTAATGTCGCTTTCAAACAGTTTCTTGCTTGAATGAATTGCAAGTTCTTTGCGATGCTCTTTGACGTTTTTAGAACTTACTCGTGAAAGAGGTTGTCCAAAAATGTTTGTGAATTTACCCTTGGCGTCTGGGTAATAAAAAATATGTCTAGCAGGATATTCTTTGTAATGTCGTTCGCCTTTATCATTGCGCTCAACAACATTGATGATATCCTGCTCTCTATTATAGAAAGCGTCTACATAACTCAAATTTTTCTCCTATGCAATTTAGGGCTTGCAAATACCAATTGTGCGGTTTATGGCCCGGCCTACCATCTAACATATATTTAATTAATTATCATTCTTATTAGGCCAAACATATCAATTGCGGTTAGCAAGATGTAGTTAGCCAACATGCCAAATGATTTCCTAGTATAAGCAGCCCAAGCATACATAGCACAACCAGCGATCCACACAGGGTAAAGAGCAAGTAATGGAGGGTTGGGTACAGTGACGGCCATTGTAATGGAGCAGCCGATAGAGATCGCCCAAGCAAGAAGCTCAACAATAAAGCGAAAAGGATGAGTAGTATAGTCATCTTTGATCCAATCTACAGTAGGTTTAAAAAAATCAATAATCATTCAGGTAGACGTTTAGTTACACCAAGAATCATTTCAATTTCGTCCCACTCTTCTTCGTGTGATTTCCAATTGTCTTTGTGTGCAATCTTAATTGCCTTATTAATAATGCTTGGTTTAATTTGCAGTTCTTCTGCTACTGCCTTAACAGTTTCTTTTAAACCTTCACTTAGATCTTCAATTTCACGCAATACATTACCGCCTTCATTGATAAGACGTTCTAGTTTTGCTTTTTCTTCCGGACCATACATTTTAGCCATATTAATATCTCCTATGTTAACTATTATACAGTCATAAAAAAAGCCAGTCAACCTAATGACTGGCTTTGTTTACCAAACGGTAAATTACTTTGTTTCTGCTAGAACGTCGTACATTTCAAATATGCCACCGTTGCGTTCATAAATTAAACCGGCGTATATTTCTGCTTTAGCTGACTCGTTAAACTTGGCAGCAGCAACTCGTTGGGCCCATGTAAACAATGCTGTGTCTACTGGATCAATTTGTTGTTGACCACCGCTTTCTTGAACGAGCTTGATCATTTCTTTAAAAGTTAGTTTACCTTCAACTGATTCTTTGACTGTTTTCTTTTTACCAAAGTACTTTGCTTGTGCAGCACTCATACCCTTCTTACCATCTTTTTTGTCGCCGCCTTTATTGCCGGCTGCACTTTTCATTGGCTCTTTTTTGTCACCGTCTTTGTCTAAATCTAAGAAATCTGGTTTAGCACCTTCATCTAATGTCTTTTTGCAATCAGCTACCATTTGTTTTAATTCTTTTTGGTCGCAATCAGGATGCATTTTGCAAATTTCTGCTACAGTTTTTCCATCCTGACACATTTTTTTAATGTGTGACATTGGAGGACATTTCTTTTTGTCAGTAGCTTCTTTAACTTCTTGTTTCTTTTCGCCTTTCTTTTTAGCAATCATTGCTTTGAATTTGTCTTGAGCCGCTTTTTTAGCATCGCTAGCTTCTTCAACAGATTCTTTCTTGACTTTCTTCTTTGGCTTGTCGTCTTCGTCATCAGCTGCTTTTTCTTCACTGCCGCCATAAGCCTTGTTACTCTTATGAACAATACCAGTTTTAGTTTTTTCAACTGTGCCGCTAGCAATATTTTTCTTATCGCCCACTTTCATTTCTTCAGCAACTTTTTCATCAGCTTGTTTCTTAGCTTCAGCAAGAATTGTTGTTTGTCCAGCTAGAACACGCATTTGTGCGTTTTCGTCTAACTGTACAGATTTTGGTAGAACCGGAGCCCGTACATGTTCTACGGGATCGTTTAATTGGTTAATTTTGCTAACTAGTGATTTGAAATCCATTTTATTTTCCTTGCTTTTTTTGGAGCATAAAGTATTTATCTCTTGATGGCAGAGCCACCGCCGAATATACTGGTCTTCATATCTAGGGCATTTTTAGCAGTTCCGTTGGAGTTTTTTGCTTGGTTAACTTTAGGAACTTTTGGTGCTTTAGTGCCGCTACGACCCGGGCTTCCAGTATAGCTTTTATTTCCGCGATCTTTTCCGATAGCAATATGCGGGTTAGCTACAGAGCCGACGTTAGCCGCTGATGTTGCTCCTGCTGTTGCATCTTCGAATATTTCACGTATTTTCATAATGTATTATTTATCTTATCTCGTGTATGCTGGCAATCGATGCTGTTTTGCCGTACTGCGCTTTAAGTAATCTTCGGGCCATATCGCGATCTTTAGCAGTAATTGTAGTATCAAGTATCTCGTAGTATCCGGGTTGTTTAACTTTAATACGGGCACTAAACAATTTATACGGGTGTGTTATATCGGAAAATTTCATCGCATTGCTACCTGAAATGCTTGTTGTTTTTCTTGGCGTTTATCTAGGTGTCTCATGCCAGGGTTGATAGTTTTAGTAACAGCTTTAGTATCTTTGAAGCTATCGACTTTATTAGCCACTCTAGTTTTCCAATACCACACAGCTACTTTGGCAGCAACTTCTGGTTTTTCAACAAGTTCGGGTTTAGCTTCTAACGGTAGACCTAATGCTGCGCCTGCTCTTTTGTAATTATCACGACCAGTTAACTGTATGTAACCTCGACCTTTATATTTTGCTCCGTCACCTATTTGTTTGTTTCCTAATGCTTTTGCTTTTTTAGGAGCATACTTAGGATCGTACTTGCGGAAATCTAAGCTACCGCCAATTTCTTTCATGTGTTTAAAGTCAAGAGTTTCATGGGCACATTGTGATAAAAACGATACAAGTTCGTTACCAGTAATACCTGCTTTTTCAGCTGCCTTTCTTAAGTACACTTCGTGCGGATTTCCTGTAACACTTTTTGCAACATCTTGTTTACTAACTTGTTGAATAACGCTGGGCTTTTGTGTAGTTGGTTGAGACTTGGCGTCGGCATCACCTGCTCCGCCAAATGCCAATCCAGTAGCTAGTGCTCCAGCAGCAGCGATGTCTTTCCACCCTTCGTCAACATCTCCTTTACTTGCTGCCTGTAATGCTTTAAATACTTTACTTAAACTATCTTCATCTGCTTGATACTTGATGGCGATGCCGCCAGCATCAGCCCACTTTCGAATGTTTACACCATAGTCGTCGATTAATACATTTGGCGTACCGTTGGAGTTAACTGCATATTTGTATTTCTCGTGTTCAAAGATGATCTGATCTGCTGGAACATTAATATGCTTTGACAGCCATTCACGTTTGCCTTTGATACTTCCGGCCTTGTCAAAATTTAACGGACTGCTTAAAATATTATATCCGCCCGCATAATTAACAACCATTTGTAATAATTTATTTGCTGTAGGAAATACCGGCAAACTTTTAAACAACTCGTAAGCATTAGAATTTTTAAAAAACTCCTCCCACTGTGCCTGAGTCATTTGATTGTAATGCTCTACATCGTTTACTGATCCTGCGTGGTTAAATAAATCCGCTAGAACACCGTCCATGTCAACATAGACTGTTGTTCCTTCTGGTAATTTTAACTCACTTGCTTTCATAGAAAAGTCCGCCTAGACCACAGCCAAATTGTATTACACCCTGCCAAACGTCTTTAAACAGGACTGTAAGGATTTCTGAAACGGTCATGACCATCGTCCTCCGGGTATACTGGGTATTGATTTGGGTTCATACTGAAAAACTACTGCCACATCCACAAGTGCTTTTTGCAATGGGATTTTTAATAGTAAATTGAGAACCTTGGAGGTCTTCTTTATAATCAATAGTAGCGCCGGTTAGGTATTGCATACTCATTGCATCAACTAACACTTTATATTTTTCATCTAATGGAAATTCAAAATCATCTTCGTTTGTCACTTCGTCAAACGTAAATCCGTAACTGAACCCACTACACCCGCCACCTTGCACAAATGTACGTAATGCCAGTTTGGGATTATTTTCTTCTGATAATAAATCTAATATTTTAACTTTTGCTGACTCTGAAATTTCAATCATTTATTTTCCTTTCACCTGTTAAGTATGGTTTTGAAAACCATAGTTGAAACCATTCGGGGGTTCCTGGTTTGATATTATGTTTTCGCTCCAACTCTTGATTAGACATACCTGTAATACTGATGTTACTGCCGCCGTATGGCTGTAGCCCTTTAAACTCTGTAATACCCGCAAGACGTTTGATATCAGCAAGTTCGTCCATTATGCTGTAGCCGGTTCGCCAGTAGGAGACACTGTCCACTTCTTCCCAGTAGCAGCAGATTTTTTATCAGCCCATGCTCTTAGTTGTTGATAGTGAGCTTTTTCACGATAGTCGTCAGCATAGGTGCCACGCCCAGCAAATACTTTCCATTTTTTACCGTTGATATAAACTGCAAAATTATTTGGTGGTTCAGTATTACCTTCATCCCAATCCTCTGGATCTCTATCTCGTTCCATTGTTATATCTTCGCCTACATCGTGAGCTTGTCTTTGTAGCCATTTGTATGCACCGATCATTTCGCCTGGAAAGTCTTCATCGTAGTTGAACATATAGTTGGCACGTTTTTTATTGCCGCCCATCATTTTAACCACATGGGGAAACGCTGCATTTAGAATGTCATCTTCGGAATCAAGGTCTGGATTTTCAGCATAGACATCTTGTGCTATGCTCATATCGCTATGTTGGCTTTCACCTTCTGCTACACCTTGCTGACCATGCTTCTTAAGATCATTGTCAAACTGTTTGTTGGTAGCTTTGTTAATACCTTTAAAACGTTTGTCACCACGAGCATACTTTCCGTCCGCATCTGCTTTCTTGGCATCTGCACCCGCGGCCGTTTTATATTGTGCCAGCTTCTCAGTAGACAACTCTTTTAAATCGCCTTCACCAACTACCGCTTTATGTTTTTGGTGACGAGGTAATTCTTTAGTTTTATCTTTGTGTGCGCCTGATGCAGATCCGCCAATAACACTTTGAGATGCATGTGCTACTGGATTGCGCGGCTTAGGATTATGCCTAACAGCTTTGCGACCTTTCTTATGTTCTTCAATAATTTCTTTTACTTTCATAATTACCCTTTCATTGCCCGTTTTAATTTCCACTGTTCTACAGAATTCCATTCTCGATCAGTGAGTGGTATGCCTCTACGATGTTTATCTAGTAAAAGTTTAATCCAGGCATTGTCGTTATCTTTTTTATTGCTAATGACTCTTGAATCTTTAGCAGGATCCCATGCTTTCTTTTTTGGAGCAGGTTCGGTTTTAAGAAAACTCATAAAGCCTTCTTCTACATCTTTGGGTTTTACACGTTCAAGACTGAAATTGTAAAATTTAATACCCTTAGACTTTAAGAATTTTTCAAGGGCTTCGGACGCCTCTTTTGGAGACTTGTATTGTGTTCCTAGATTAATGTCTTTAGATATTTCTTTGCCGTTGACTTTAAATTTAACGTGAGCAACAATATCTGGAAGATAATCTTCTCCCGAACTCTGAGCATAAGCTCCGCCACTCCCTAACGCACCTAGGCCAATAGCACCTGCCACCGCAGCCTTCTTACCGAATTTTTTAACATCGTCCCAACCTTCGGGCACAGCTTCTTGATTTAACCAAGGCTCAAGTCCTTGTCTAACTGCAGAAAATACTTGATCGGCATCACTGCCTAGTCCTGCTGGCAAGCCGGTCTTAAATGATTCAAAGTCATTTGCAATTGCAGCAGCTCGCATTTTACTTGCACTCATACCGTCTGCACCTTCTGCATCGGGATCTCTAGAACCACTGGATACAACATTGATTGACTTAAGATTATAATCAATGCCGTTTTGTTTATTGAACAATTCATTAAACGATGCAACACGATCTGAACCGGCAACAAAGATAACGTTCTCAAATCCTTGTTGTTCTAAAAATTGTAACATGCCAATTGCTGTGCTTACAGATGTATCTCCGATATCGATATTAGGAAATGCTTGCTGTATAAATCCCAACTTAACATCAAACGGTAACGGATTTTCGTATCTTGTTTGATTTTTGCCAGTTGGTTTGTGAGTTTGAGAAACAAATAAAAAATGAGCATCGGCTTTTTGTTTTAAAATAGCTTCAACCACCTTCTGGTGACCAATCGTAGGAGGGTTCATTCTACCGAATGCAACGGCTACTGTTTTTCCTGATTGCTCAAACAATTCTTTTAATAACATAATTAATCGTACTGCTTGTCTTTAATATAATTGGTTTGAGAAGAAGCCATATTTTTAGCTAGTTCTTCAATTTTATTAACAGGAAAACATTCTTCTTTATTTTCAACATCGAATGTTTCACAATATTCATTGACACACTTCATTAATGGTTTCATATAAAGTTTATATGCATTTGGATGATCTACATATTCTTTGTGACGATG
>Ga0209353_10000046_pt1 | contig 69734 bp, 106 predicted proteins | sample LauGreSpBDMM15SD_2_FD_187561 | JGI IMG/M metagenome (GOLD analysis project Ga0209353, IMG submission 187561) | Freshwater lake microbial communities from Lake Michigan, USA - Sp13.BD.MM15.SD (SPAdes) (version 2) | ecosystem: Environmental > Aquatic > Freshwater > Lake | place: Lake Michigan... | reverse complement strand
TCAATCAAGTTATTAAAAGTAATAACTACGTTACTGGACAGTCTGGTTGGTCAATAAATGGCAATGGTTCCGCTGAATTTGGTTCCGTAGAAATGCGCGGGACCATTGATGCAACAGCAGGCAATATTGCCGGATTTGAAATTGGCTTTCAAGATTCACCTGACTCATTACACACTGGAGGTAATTTCCTCGGCACAATGGACCTGGGTAAATTATTTTATACGGGTCAAAATTTGGGTCCCGTTCATAGCAACTTCCTTGGCGATGACGAAGATAAGGCCGGAGTGAGAATTGATGGACCCAGCGGGGTATTTTCAGAACTTTTGTATGACCTGCTACTTCTGGATAATGGAAGTGGAGATTATGTTGCGCTTACTTACGGCGAGATTGAAGCGACCGGTAACATAGCCGCAGGAGGTGACATAGCCGCACTAGGTGAGGTAACTGGCGCAGGCGGCGTTAATGCAGGTGGCACTGGTGTTTATTATAACACACCCAACCTTCCCGGCAGTAGATTTGGTATGGCGTTTGGATGGGATGCCGGTGCTGCAGACATAACCTTTATCGTAAATAATGATACAAACGTTGATGGATTTATAACTCCAGACGGTTTCTATTCGGATAGAAGACTCAAGCACAATATTTTTCAATTGAACAGTGAAGTCTTAGAGAAAATTTACTCAATTAAAATTTACGAATTTGATTATAAAGATGATATTCCGTATGAATCATTAAGAGGAAAGCACGGTTTTGGAGTCATTGCGGATGAAATGGATCAGCTTTTTCCAGAATTAGTGGTGAACAAAGATGACTTAGAAAAGTACAAGCAGGTTGTATACGTCAAGACCATTCCGCTTCTGCTGGGTGCCATAGGGGATTTGAATAGCAGATTGATTGCGGTGGAGCAATTAAATTCCGAGATAAACGAGTTAAAAAGTAAAGTTTCCGAATTAGAGTCGTATCTGTTCAACGGGCCCAATAATGAGGTATAATAGTTAAATGGCTTACGAGAACTATACACAAATATCATGGACTGATGGTAGCCCGATTACCGGCGAGCGACTGCAGCAGATGTCAACAAACATTCAGCAAGTAAAAGAAGCGACCGACGATTCCCCGCAGGGGCTCAAGAGAATAAAGAGCATAGATACGGCCAGTGCCCAATTTAACAGCTTTACTACAACCAATGAGATCATTGCGTTGAAAGATGAAAGCTCCACTGGTGGTCCGGACAACCGGGTATCCATTGGTGCTGCTCGATACTACCGTGTTGTTTTAAATTTTACAGGGATTCAGGTTATCACCAAGGGTGCCGAGGATTCCTTCTATAGAGTTACCATTCATGAGGGGACTCACGGCTCAGCCAATACAACAATTTATACAGCCGACTTCACTCCACCAATTTACTCATTTATTGATGTTGCAACGCTTGGAGGAAGTGCAACAATTGCCAATATAGCCCTTCGTAGCAATTCCTTCCAAAGTAGATTTGGCGCAGGAATGCACTCTACTATTGCCACATCAGATGGTTCTGGATTTACGAACAGATCATTTTTTGCAGCGATATCCAGGTTTCAAGGTGCAAGCGCTACGAATGCCCCTTTGTACTTTGTCCCCGCAAACCCTAGCAATAATCTGCTTCAACTCTATGTTGAGGATGTGGGAGGCACTGCCTGAGAAAGCCAACATTGGCTTCACAAAGACAGGATGTAAAATGGAATGATGCTGCCCCAATGGGTGAGGGGAGCCCAAATTTTCGTGGTGGGAAATACGTTGATGACAAAGGGTATGTTCGTGTTTTAAAACCAGATCACCCTAAAAACATTAGAGGCTACACCTATGAGCACAGGTTGGTTATTGAGCAGTATCTTGGGAGATACTTGGAGCCATGGGAAACGGTTCATCATATAAACGAAATTAAAATAGATAATAGGGTTGATAACTTATTTCTCTGCTCACATAGGGAGCATAGCGCCATCCATAAGGAAGGCTCAAGAATATCTGATGCTCACAAAAATAAATTAAGGGAAATGGCGTATAGTAATAAACCACATACGAAGAAAAGAAATTTTGCAAAAAATATTAATCAAAAAAAATGATATCACGGCGTTTTCACGGTATCCCTATGATATCCTTACGGCGGAGGTAAGAAAATCCTTATGAAAATATGTCAAGCGGAAGGGTGCAATCAGCAATTTGAGCCCAAGACCGCCAACCAGAAATACGCAGATAAAGAATGCCGGCGATCAATTGATATCAGTGGCTTATGCCAATACAGACGGAAGAAAGGTTTATTTGAAGTGCAAGCAAATCCAGTAACGGGAGAAATCCCCACCAATGATGCAGAATTAAAAGTTGCTTACTCTAAGCTCTTGACTGAGTATAGAAAAGTAAAAGATAAGAGTGATGATTTTGTTGACGCAATTTTTAGGGCTGTCAAGGATGACATTGATTCCTCAAAGAAGGAAAAAATTCCAAAACCAAAACTTGTCAAATCAAAAGGTGCACCAGAGGTTGCGGTTGCAATCCTCTCAGATTGGCAACTTGCTAAGGTGACACCGGATTATAACTCAAAAATTTGTGAAGAGCGTGTTTATCGGTTTGCTGAAAAAGTTATTAACCTTACAAATATTCAAAGAAAAGATCACCCAGTCAATGAACTTCGGATTTGGGCTCTTGGCGATATTATTGAAGGAGAACTGATTTTTCCAGGGCAATCATTTTTGATTGATGGCGGTTTGTATCGCCAGATTACAGTTGATGGACCAAGAATTATGAAGAACTTCATTAACATAATGTTGGAAAACTTTGAGAAAGTTACATTTGTTGGAATCATTGGCAATCATGGTTCAATCGGTGGAAGGGCAAGGAAAGATCATGACCCTGAGACCAATGGCGATAGAATGCTGTATAGAATTACTCAATTAATGTTTGAAAAAGAACCCAGAGTGCAGTTTGTTATCCCCGATGGCCGTGGTGAAAGATACTGGTATGCCGTTGATAAGATTGGTAAATACAAGGCTTTGCTTTGCCATGGCGATCAGTTCGGTAGCCTATCCTCTTTTTATGCTTTTCAAAAGAAAGCGTATGGCTGGAAGATTGGAGCAATTGAAGAGGATTTTGATGACATCTACATTGGACACTTCCATACCCCCACCAAGATGACATTCAATACTGTACAGTTAAGAATTTCCGGAAGCCCCGAATCGTTGAACACATACGCTGCTGAAACATTGGCTGCTGCTGGTAGACCCTCACAGTCACTAGTTTTTGTTCACCCAGATAAGGGCGTGGTCACGGCAGAATACAACTGTTGGCTTGACGATGAAAAAAAATAGAATTGATATACCATTACTAGAGAGTTATTATATCAAGCATGATATACGCTGTAAAAGATGTGATAACAAAATGATGTTTGGTAGTCAATATTATGCCATGCGTAAAGTCTGGGTTGATTTTACTTGCCTTGGCTGTGCTAGAAGTGTTGATATTGATTTAAATGCATTTAATGCCATCATGAGAGAGTTTGGATTCAAACCAAAGGCGGCAAGATATGTTATTTCAGAATAGAGTTGTCAGCAACAAATTTTACAGATATGCTAATCATTTAGTCAAGATTAAAAAAATTAGCAAAACAGGTAACAGGATTACACTACTCAACCTTCATGATAATACGCTCATTGAGATTCCGTTAAAATCTTCAGATTTATTGCTTAATCGCATTTATACGGTGGGTGAGGTTGCTAAGATAGTTGATAGACAGCCCAATACGCTAAGGAAATATGAAAAAAAGAATCTTATCGCTTCCCCAAAGAAATTCGGGGATGTCTATAGAGGGTATCGGAATTGGAGGTACTATGATGAAGCCGATGTGTATGACATTGTTGCATTTTTCAATGGTAGAGTGCAGGGTCGGCCAGTCAATAAATCTAAAGGTTTTGTAATAACAAAAATAAAAACAATAAACCAAAAAGTCAAACTACACAAATAGGAGAGATATGAAAGACATTAATGGCACTGAGATCTGGGCTTCCCTTGGTATTACCAAGAATCTTGGCAACTACGAGTCTCTTCGCTTAGATGCTGGAGCGCGAACGGTTGCTAAAACCCTTGACGATGCAGATGCATGGGCAAAACTCTGGGAATCAATTGATGCTCAGATTGAAGCCAAGTTGCAAGAGCTTGATAATGAAAAGCAGTCCTGATTGGAAAAGTTTAGCCGTTTGCCTAGCGGATAAAAATCAATCATATTGGCTTTCTTATAACATAGAGCACATAGAATATGCAAAGAAAGGCTGCGCTGTGTGTCGTGTACAAATTGAATGCATTGAGAACGCCATTGCACAAGAAGTATACGTTGGGGTTAATGCTGGAATATCCGAGTGGGATTTCTTGGATAAAACATGGAAGAAGGTGACAAATGCAAAGCGAACTAACTGGTCAAATAGCGCTTCAACACTTCGTAGATTGTTGCAAAAAAAGAAATAAACTATTCGTTCCAGACTCCCCAAGGCAAGAACAGGTTTGTGATGCCTTGGCTTCATTTTATAAGTATGATGTATTGCTTGATGCGATAGATGAATACATCAAGGTTAACCCCGGACCATTCATTATTTTTGATTTCGCTATACACTCCAAGAAATATACTGATCACATACTTACAGAAAAGCGTTCAAAAGATAGTTTTATCAACATGGTTCAAGAAACCAAAAAGAGAATGGAGCAGGAGTGAATTACGAAGTTAGGCTTATCAATTCAATTGTTGACAGCGGAAACTATATTGATGCAATCACTGGTGGCGTTGATAATGTCTTTTTAGAATATAAAGACATCTGGAATTTTGTAGTAGCGCACCATGATGAGCACGGCAAGGTCCCCTCCAAAGACACTATCAAACATCACTTTCCCGACTTTGATTTCGTATCAACGCCAGAGCCAATGTCTTACTATCTTGATGAGGCAAAACGAGAATCCTTAGCTTATCAAACAAGAGTCATCGTTTCTAAATCAAATAATATTCTTAATGAACTTGGTGCAAAAGATGCTTTATCATTTCTGATGGAGCAGACATCAAAGCTTTATAAATTTTCTAGCAGTCTAAAAGATACAGACCTTGTTGGTGAATGGCAAGAGAGGGCGAAAGAGTTAAGGGAACGCTCCGAGAATCCAAGTGGTGACTATATGGGTATCCCCAGTGGTATTACAGTAATTGATAAGACCTTTGGTGGTTGGCAACCTGGAGACTTTATTGTTCTTTTGGGCTGGACCGGTGTTGGGAAATCTTTTATTGCAAGACTCTTTGCTGTTAATGCATGGAGGGCCGGCTATAGACCACTTATAATTTCACTTGAAATGAATAAGAAACAGGAAGGTCAGCGTCTTGATACATTACTCAGTAACGGCGATGCAAAGTTTACCAATACGGATCTCGTAAGAGCCAACCCAGCAATTGTTGATGCTTACGAATCATGGGCTGAAAAAACATTTCAGGGCATGCACCCAATTCACCTTGTAACATCTGAGGGGCTTGAAACAGCGGATCAGATGATGGTGCAGGCTAAGATTGATCAATACAATCCAGATATGGTAATTCTTGATTATCATGGCTTGTTTGATGATTCTTCTGGTGCCAAGACAGAAACAGAAAAGGCGAAAAACTTATCTAAGGCATTTAAGCGCTTAGCTGTAAAAAATGCAGTACCGATCATTGACGTAGCAGCCGTTACAATGTCAGAGGGGCATTCGGAAAGACCACCGGAACTGGAAGAGGTTGCGTGGAGTAAACAGCTTGCTTATGACGCAGACCTGGTTCTTGCTATTCATCGTGAGCCAAATTCTGATTTGTTTCAAGTTGTGTCAAGAAAGGTTAGAAGAGCTACTCAGTTTGCCTTTTTCCTTAGATGGAATCTTGAAACAGGTAAGTGGACAGAAGAGTGGGACTTCTAATGGAAAAGAGTGTTGCCGGTACAGCCGTTGATATAGAAGCAATAGCAAGGATTAGACCATGGTTGGAAGATCAGGCTCGGGCGGAGTATGGATACAAAGGAAGTACAAGGTTAGTAACTGATTATGACAAAAACAAGAATGTATTCAACTTTAAAATCATTTTCTCCGATGAATCTTAGAACGGAGATTGATAATTTATTTGAGGAATATCATATTCAGGTTTACACCTTTAGTGGCGATGAATACTCAATCTTCTGCCCCTTTCATAAAAATGCAAATACGCCATCCTTCTACATCAATTCTAAAACTGGTTTGTGGCAATGCTTCAACCCATCCTGTGGCAAGAAGGGCAACTTTAAACATCTATACAGGCATATCACTGGTCGATCTTTTCATTCTCACCTTAAAGTGGATCCCATTGAACTGCAAAGTAAAATTGATGCAGGGTTTTTGCAGAAGAGGGATGAGCATATTGATTTGTCACCCATTGGAATCGATTACTCATTGGAATCGGCAATTGAAAAGATACAACCATTTGTCAATAGAGGCTTATCCATAAATACATTGAAGCATTTTGAGATTGGATTTTCTGAAATCAAGAATAGGATTGTCATACCAGTAAGAAACCATCAGTACAAAGTCGTTGGACTTATCGGCCGGGCTATTTCTGACGATCAGGAACCAAGATATTTGTATAATAAAGGATTCAAGAGAGCGGATGTTCTATTCAACATTCAAAACGCAAAACATTTCTCAGAGGTTATAATCGTTGAGGGCAGTGTTGATGCCATGAAGATTCACGAAGCAGGATTTCGGAATGTCGTTGCTACTCTTGGGGCTCAAGTTTCAGCATACCAAGTAAAACTAATTAAGAGGTACTTTGATACAATTATTATTTTTTCCGACAAGGATTCCGCTGGAAATGCCATGAGGGGTGCTATAATTGATTCTTGTCGTGGGAAGAATATTTTCACGGCGGAAGTATCAGCGGGGTGCAAAGACCCTGGTGACATGAATGCAATAGAAATACAAAACAGCATAAACATCAAAAACAACATCATATAGGAGAAAAAAATGTCATTTTCATCAGTTAAAACACTAAAAGACTTGGAGAAGCAAGTCGTACCAACAGGAAAGTCATCGGGAGCCAAGAAGTTCTTCTCGCTTCAATCTGGCGACTCGTTTAAGATTAGATTCCTTCAGGAACTAACAGAAGACAGCACAAACTATAACGACAAGGTGGGGACAGCAATTTCCGTCCCAGTTATTGTTTCGCCAATCAACTGGAAGTGGAAGGTTGCATCAACAGCATCGCTTGAAAAATACAATTACCGATGCTGGGGCAGTGAGCAGGCTGTGCAAGATAAAGGCTGGAGAGCAAAGCCGCACTTGCTGATCAATGTTGCCGTTGAAGTTGAGCCAAACAAATGGGAGCCCCGAGTGCTTGATACAACATTCAATCAACGCCACATTGGGCTGACTTTGCTTGAATATGCAAAAGAATTCGGCACGATTACGGATCGATTCTACAAATACTCAAGAACAGGCTCCGGTGCTTCCGACACCAACTACAGTTTGATTCCACTTGCTGTTGCTGAGCAAAGCAATGAAATTAAGAACATGGTTCTGCACGACCTCAACAGCATATATATGATGCTGCCTTATGAGAAGCAGGAAATCTATCTTACAACTGGTGAACTGGGTAAGGACACTTGGTAGTATTGGTGGGGTCGTTAGCTCAGTGGTAAGAGCGTGGCACTCATAATGCCTTGGTCGTAGGTTCAATTCCTACACGACCCACAAAATGAAACATGTAAATAAAGCCATTGTGCTTGACCTTGATGGGGTGGTAGCCGATATTGCCACCTCGCTGGAGAATGAATTATATAATCGCAACTTAATTCAGAAGGGCAACTTTGAAGAATGGCTTACAAAGGATACAAAAAATAAAGAAATCCTTGAAATCTTTAATCAGCCTTTGTTTTGGAAAAACATGAAACCCTACAAGGATGCTTGGCATCAAGTAAATTACTGGTTTAGTCTTGGCTACGACATTCATATTGTAACAGCAAGAAGACAGCCCAATGCCGTTTCTGAAACAACGCCATGGTTGGAGGGTTGGGGTATCAATACCATGAAGCCAATTTTTTGCAACATTGGTGAAAAGATTGATCATGTAAAAAAGATTGATCCGGTTTTTGTAATTGAGGACAACCCGCGTGAGATTCGCAAAATACAGGGCCTAGGGGTAAATTGTTATTTAAGAGCACAAAGCTATAACCAGAAATACTGGAATGAATTCAACACTATTGAAACACTATTCGAGATTGAATTGGAGAAATAATGACTGATTTTGTGCACCTACACTGTCATTCCGAATACTCGCTTCTTGATGGGATGTCAACACCAGAAGAGATTGCTAAGATTACAAGCATTAATGGTCAGTATGCATCTGCAATTACCGATCATGGCTCAATGGCAGGAGTGCTTAGGTTTCAAAATGCATGTGAAAGTTCTAATGTAAAACCACTCTTTGGCGTTGAAGCCTATTTTGTTCCTGAACTTAAAAAAGATGGAGATGGCAAGCACGAGCGCCATCACTTGATTTTGCTTGCCAAAAACAATGAGGGGCTTGAAAAACTTTTCAAGATGTCCAAAATCGGCTGGACAAATAATTTTTATTATAAACCAAGAATTGATTTTGAAATGCTGGAAGAGATGGTTGACGGAGACATCGTTGCGCTATCTGGCTGTATGGCAAGCAGTATTTGTCGGGCTCTGGAATCCGATAACTATTCTCTTGCAGAGCAATTCTCTGAGCGATTTATTAAAATATTCAAGGATGATTTTTACTATGAAATGCAGGCTTGGAACACGCCAAAAATTAACGAGGGGATTGTTAGCCTTGCCAGTGCATTCAATCGTAAGGTTGTTGCGACAGCGGATTGCCATTTTCCAAGCGCACACGATAAAGGGTGCGAAGAGGTATTGCTCTGCGTATCGCAATATCCAAGTTTCTCACCAGCGCAACTTAGGCATGCTGAGCAGGAATCGATTAAATTTGATAAGGCTGACACTGACCTTGTAAAGAAAATAAACGCAATGTATCCAGATCGCTTTTTGCGATTTGACAAAATTAATCCGTATTTGGCAAAGGCTCAAGAGATTGCTGGATGGTTTAAAGAAGTTGGCTATGACCGGGTTGATATTTTGGAGAATACAATAGAGGTTGCAGAGAAGTGCACTGCTAAAATTCAAAAACGCAAAAATCTGTTGCCAAAGTATATGAAGTCTCTCAATTCTGACGATTACTTGCAGGAGTTAATTGAGTTTAGACTAAAGGAATTGAATTTGGGTCAAGAGTATAAGGATCGGCTTGCATCAGAACTTGCGATTATTAAACAATTAGGTTTTGCTGACTACTTTTTGATTGTTTGGGATCTGGTTAAATGGGCTGATAATAACGGTATTGGTAGGGGCACTGGTCGAGGATCAGTAGGCGGAAGTCTTATGGCTTTCTTACTAGACATCACAAAGGTTGATCCACTTAAGTACAACCTACTCTTTGCTCGTTTTATCAATGCTGAAAGAAATGACTACCCAGATATTGACTTAGATTTTGAAGACAAGCGCCGAACAGAAGTTCGGTCTTATTTGATTGAAAGATGGGGTCGTGATAATGTTGCTGCAATTACCACATACGGCACATTTAAGCCAAAGAGTGCGGTAAAGGACGTAGCCAGGGTTCTGCAGGTGCCTTACAAGGAAACAAACAACATTACTCCTTATTTTGAAACAATTGAAGAACTTCAATCAACTCCTAAGGGCAAAATATTTTGTTCACAGTATCCGGATGTTCCAAAAATTGCAAAAAGACTTGAGGGGCGTATTCGTAATGCTGGAGTCCATGCTGCCGGTATGGTCGTATCGTCTATTCCACTAACGCAAGTTTGCCCCATTGAAACACGTAAAGACACTGATGGCGGTGGCAGAACTGTCGTTACAGCCTTTGATATGACCGATGCAGAGGCTGTTGGACTTATTAAAATAGATATTCTTGGTCTTCGTACCGTATCTGTCGTTAAAGATGCCCTAGCGATGATTAGGAAGCGCTATGGGCTTGATGTAGAGCAGATGTCTCTTGGGCTTGATGACCCTCTTGTTTACAACAATTTCAATGAAGGAAACACAGTCGGTGTATTCCAAACAGACGCTGCGGCTTATCGCAACCTGATTGAGCGCATGGGCATTGACAACTTTAAGGATCTTGTTGTGTCAAATGCCTTGGTTAGACCCGGCGCTCTGCTTTCGCAAGGTGAGAGGTATATTGAGAGAAAGAAAGGCTTTAAGCCAGCATATTATCCAGATGATTCCGTCAAGGAAATTTTGGAAGAAACATATGGAACGGTTATCTTCCAGGAACAATTGATGCAGATGTCAGTAAAATTATCTGGTTTTACATGGGCAGAGGCCGACAAACTTCGCAAGATCATTGGTAAGAAGCGGGATGCTACCGAATTTGAGCAGTTTAAAGATAAATTTATTAATGATTCTATTATTCCTAAACCAGAAGCCCGACAGATGTGGAAGGAGTTTGAGATGTCAGCATTGTACATGTTTAATAAATCCCATGCTGTTGCGTACTCAATGCTTTCTTATCAAACGATGTGGTTAAAGGTAAATTATCCGTCAGAATATCTGTGGGCTCTGTTATTCAATGAAGATGTTGGTGAAAAAATTACAGCCTATCTAATGGAAGCGCAAAGAATTGGAATACCAATTCTTCCACCAGATGTTAACCTTTCTGGGGAGTTCTTCTCTATTGATTATTCAGAAGATATTCCTGCAATTAGATTTGGTTTATCAAATGTGCTTTCTTGTGGTAAAGCGGCTATTGCTGAAATAACGACAAAAAGACCATTTACCTGCTATGATGAATTTGATGCCAAATGCTCAAAGAGTGCTGTTAAGAAGCCACTTCGGGAAAATCTTGATAAGGTTGGGGCATTCAAATCTTTGGGCTTTGTATCTCAATATGACCATTCAAGATACTACTTGCCAATCTTGGGGTTCTCGCTTGGCGATGCAGAAAAGAATGAGATAGATGTTTTTGCTGATAACTTATCTGATTTTCACGAGACAAACTCCCCGCTGATGCTCGTGAAAGCAATTGTTAGATCAACAAAAAAGACACCACAGTATTTAAGAATTGAATTTGAGGACTTCTCTGGATCTGCAACAGTTTTTGCTGAAAGGAATACAGAGCTTGCAACCAGAGATTACATCTATGCCCTCATTGGTGACAGAACTTTGCATTTCTTTTGTGATGCGTACAATTACATCGGTACGCCCCTTTACGACTTTATCAAATTGAGGATGCAGGGTGTTGAGCATGAACACTCGTGGCTGTATCAACACGGAATTGGTGATATGACTAGTGATAAAACATTGTTATACATTTTCAATATGAGAATATTTAAAACATCTCGTGGTTTTGAAATGGGTAATATTTACTGCTGGGACGGAGCAAATATGTTTAAAATTGTTGTATTTGCCAGTGTGTTGAAAAAAATTAAGCCAATTCTCAAGACTGGCGCATGGTTTGCTGCTAAAATTGAGAAGATTGATGAGAAGAATCCGCTTGTTCAGATTGACTCGTATAAACTTTCTTCTAGCGATGGTTTGATTTCTGTCAACGATTTTATAAAAAGGAAAAACTTGATAAAAGCATGATTGTTTGGTCTGATAATCAATTAGCAAAGTTTAGTGAGGGCTATGGTTATACCCCTGACTGCTTATATACCCACATCGGCAGCAGCGAGCTACCTATTCGTAGGAGCGTACCAACCAGACCAGAAGAAATTGGGCGCATTCAGATGGGCGTAAATCTTGGATACTTCGCCAAAAATGATTATCCAAACGAGATTGTTATTAACCACTCAGTGCCAGAGACTTTTGTAAAATCAATGCGTTATTCGGTGGGCTTTACTTTTTGGGAAACAAATAGACTTCCTGATGACTGGGTTCGTAATTGCAATGAGATGGATGAAATCTGGACCTGCTCAGTGGCAATGCAGGAAGTTTTTATTAATTCTGGAATAAAAAAACCAGTGCATGAATTTAAACTTGGTGTAGACCCAGATTTGTATAAGCCAGTTAAAAGAAAACCTCATAACCAATTTACATTCTTGTCTGTTGGATCTCCGGCAACACGTAAAAATTCTCAGCTATCACTTGATGCGTTTATTAAGGTTTTTGGGAATAACGACAACTATAGGCTTATTTATAAATCAAATGGGCCGCCAGACGCAAGGATAAAGACTGGGGATGCCATTGGTCCAATACAACACCCAAGGATTACTGTTATTGATGACGAACTTTCTCATGCCGATTTTGCTAAGATCTATGATTTGGCAGACTGTGTTTTGTTCCCCACAAGCGGTGAAGGCTGGGGTAATCTTCCGTTTCAAGGGATTGCCAAAGGAATACCAACAATATGTACAAACATTTTGGCATGCACTGAATTTGCAAACATGTCTGTTCCTCTTGATTTTGATTGGGATTCATCCACAACTTTTGGGCAATATGTTGGAGCCGGTGAATGGGCTAAGCCAAATTTCAATGATTTGTGTGATAAAATGAAATATGTTGCTGATAACTACGAAGCGGTTTCCGATAAAACATACAAGAATGCTCTTTGGATCAACAAAAACATGACTTGGCAAAAAGTCTCAGAAAAATATATTAAAAGAATGTGGGAAATATTAGAGGGGAATAAATGAAAATACATTATATTAGTTGCCATTCAATCCTTGAATACGATGAAGTACAGCTTCTGACTGATTTAGGTCATGAAGTTTTTTCTAACGGTGCTTATGTCGATCCTCGTGGACACATTACCCTTCCAAGGCCGGCGATTAAAGGTGCAAAATTTTATGAAGATTATGCAGCATTATCAATTTCTCACCCCAAAACCAAACTCCCCAGTGAGTTAATTGAACCGTTTGATGTCATAATTATAATGCATTCCCCAGACGTTGTTATTGAAAACTGGAAAAACATTAAGCATAAGAAAGTTGTTTGGAGAACAATTGGGCAATCAACTGAATCTGTTGAAGCATCTCTTACGCAGATGCGTGAAGAAGGGCTTAAGATTATAAGATATTCTCCTAAAGAGCGAAACCTTTCTAATTATATTGGTGAAGATGCCCTGATCAGATTTTGTAAAGACGAAGATGAATATAGTGGATGGAATGGTGTGGGGCAAAATGTTGTTTGTTTTGCACAGAGCTTGAAGGGAAGGAGATCCCACTGTCATTATGAAGAAATTATGTCAGTGATAGATAAATATGATGGCATGGTTTATGGTCCTGGTAATGATGATTTAGGTAGCAAAAACGGCGGGTCAGTTCCTCACCAGGTGCAGGTAGCCAAAATGCAAGAATCTAGAGCTATGATTTATGCTGGAACTGCTCCGGCATCGTACACACTTTCTTTTATTGAAGCTATGATGCTTGGGCTTCCGATTGTTGCAATTAGCAAAAAACTTGCTCACATAATTTATGATTTTGATTTTTATGAGGTTGATGAAATCTTAGCCCAGATTGGTGGTCTAGTTTGCGATGATGTCGGGCAGATGTTTGAAAAAACAAAGATGTTATTAGATAGTGACGAATTAGCCAAAGATATTAGTGAAAAACAAAGAACTTTGGCTATTGAAATGTTTGGTAAGAAAAAAATAATTAAACAATGGGAGGAATTTTTAGGTTCATTATGATAAACACTGGAGATTTTATACGCGAGTTCCCCGTAGTCCATCACAACGACAGGGATGGTGAAGCGGTGCTGATGACGGAGTTTCTGAAGCTAAGGGGTCCATTTAAATCATTACTTGACATCGGAAGCCATCGTAGCGCCTCATATTATGCCAAAACTATTCGCGGCTTAACCGAACGCTACGATGCAATTGATATTTTGCATGACCCAGAAGTGGAAGCAATCTGTGACAACTATTATCAAGGAAATGTCAATAATACGGAGTTTGATATCAAATATGAAGCGGTTATCTGTGTGTCTGTAATTGAACATGCAGGGTCATTTACCTACAAAGCTGATCCCTACACTGAACAGATGGCTATGTTTAAGCGTTGTCTTGATCTGTCATCTAAATATGTTTGGATTAGTTTTCCGGTTGGTCAACCCTATGTTTACGCTAACGAGTTATCGGTGATAACTGAGAATCAACTTAGCGCATGGGAGAAGATGGTCGGGGATTTTAAGTTGAATCAAACATTTTTGTATAGCCAAGGTCCACAAGCAGGTCACGCTTGGCATCAGTATCAAAAGCGTGATGTAGCGGTGAAAATCCCTTACATAGATTTTATTGGCAACCAAAGCATTTGTGTTATGGAAATTGAGAAGTGAATGTATTTACAGACTTTCACCACAATTCACTTTTAAGATCATTTGTCCTTTTATTTGAGAACCGGCTAGGAGCCAAAGTATATAGACCAATCGGCATGGAATGGTTTTACGAAGGGTATTGGGCTATTAATGATCTTGAAGAAACGGCTAAACAGTTTTTAGACACAAAAACTACTATTATCGCTGACAAAACTCCGGCTTTAAATGTCGTCAGCTCTATTGATGATTATATTTATAATGTTTACGATCCAGGGCATGTAACAACTCATAAAGCAATTTCCTTAAATACTTTTAAAGAAATAAAATTTGATTATATTATAGCTTCAATACCACAACATGTTGATATTTTTAAAGATTTAATTAAAAAATATCAACCTAATGCTAAATTGATTATTCATTTTGGTAATAACTGGGTGGAGCCTGAAGATGGTAGCAATGTAATGGCTTCAGTTAAAGGGCAGGGTTGGAATAAATCAAATGTTGTTTATTACCATCAAGAGTTTGACACAAATCTTTTTAAACCTATTAATGAATTTGGGTTTAAAAAAATAAGTTCTTACATACATGTTTTAGAAAAAAATAAAGGCTGGGTTGATTTTTTAAATATTGAAAATTATTTATTAGATAAAAAAATTGTTTTAAAAAGTTACGGTGGGCAATGCCGAGATGGGTCCCTTGATGGAGCAGAAGCAGTGTCAAAATCTGTACAAGGAAATGATTTTGTTTTTCATGTAAAACACACAGGTGATGGTTATGGTCATGCTCTTTATAACGCATATGCATGTGGTAAGCCAACTATAATCCGCAGCTCGTATTATAAAGATCATTTAGGTGAAGAATTGTTTAATGATGACAACTGTATTGATTTAGACAAGATGAGTTTTGATGATGCTGTAAATAAAATCGTAGATGTAATCAATGATATTGATCAATTAAAAACTATGTCGGGTAATGCTTACAGGGCTTTTACTAATGCAGTTAATTTTGAGCAGGATGCAGAAAAAGTAAAAAATTGGCTTGCAAATTTGTAGATTTATAGCGTAATTTCGCACACTGATGTGATATCATTGTTTAAATTTCACGGAAAGAGAGTCGCATGTTAGTTGTTGATAAAAGAAAAGGCGATCAAATGCCAGTGCACGAGGTTATCCCAACCCCGAGTGTTGGATTAAATAGGGCACTTGGAGGCGGTTTAAACTCTGGGGCTACTCATTTATTTTGGGGAACCCCGTCTGTTGGTAAAACAACAATGTGTTTTAGAATTATTGCAGAAGCCCAAAAGATGGGATACCGGCCAGTTATTGTGGATTCAGAGTCATCATATAATGATGAGTACGCAAAGAAATGCGGGATCAATATTGATGATGTCGTTATTGTTCAGTCAACAGTCGTTGAAGACATTATGAAAAATATTATTACATATCTTAGTGATGATAAAGAAAAACACATTTTCTTGTTTGACTCACTATCAAATATTGTTAAAGAAGAATTTTATGATAAGCCTGAAAGTGGTAAGGCAATGGGATTGTCTGCTCGCTCTCAAGGCTATTTTCTACAGAAATTAGTAAACTATCTTCACAAAGAACGCAACATTATGCTATTTGTTGCTCACCAAACAGTTGATCTTAGCGGTATGTATGCAATTACTAAAGCAAAGATGGGCAATACAGTCCATCATAACATGTCAAATATTGTTAAATTGTTTCTATCTATGTCTAAAGCCGAAATGGAAAGAGAAGGTAATAATATGATTACCAGTCAAAAAGCAACATGGACTGTAGAGAAAACAAAGCAATGTCCAACAATCGGCAGCACAGGCTACTACTATGTTCTTCCGCAGTTGGGTCAAATTGACACGAAGAGAGAATTGATTGATATTGCTATTGAAATGGACATTATTCAACGCAAAGGTGCATGGTATACCTATAAAGAAAGTAGATGGAACGGTTTATCAAGCATTGAATTATCAACAAAAGAAGTTAATGAGCTTGAAAAAGCAATTAAGGCGTAAATGAAACGAACTGAAAAAGAAGAAATTAAAAAGGATAAAGCCAAGGCAGTTAAGAATTCTGGTCGTGGTCTTAAAAAAGGCGATGCATCTTTGAATAAGTTTCTTGTTGACTATAAGCACAATGGAAAGACATTCACTCTCACCCATGAGAACTGGCTTGAGCACCGAAAAAATTCTTGGAACTCAAACTATCGTTATCCTTGTATTTCTGTCGTGTTTGGCAAAGATTCCGAGACGAAGGTTGCTATAGTGGAGTGGGAAGTCTTCAAAGAACTCATAGAAGGGTCGGATTATGAATAAAACATTTGGAAGTCTTTTTGCTGGCGTGGGCGGTTTTGATATGGGGATGGAGCAGGCAAATTGGAAATGTGAGTGGCAAGTTGAGTGGGACAAACATTGCCAAGGTATTCTGTCTAAGCATTGGCCGGATGTCCCAAAATATTGGGATGTGCAAGATGTTGATGGTGCAAAGATAACACCGGTTGATTGCATTGTCTTTGGGTCTCCCTGCCAGGATCTCAGCGTTGCTGGAAAGGGTGGTGGTCTTGAAGGTTCAAGATCGGGTTTATTTTATCAAGCTATTCGTATCATAAAGGAGATGAGAAATGCAACTGGAAATCAATTTCCAAAATGGTCAATCTGGGAAAATGTCCCAGGTGCCCTCACAAGCAATCAAGGAAACGACTTCGCAAAGGTCATTGACGAAATGGCAAACATCGGGGGGCTGGCGATTGAATGGCACATCTTGGACGCACAATGGTACGGAATCGCCCAAAGAAGAAGGCGTATTTTTGTGCTTGCTTGCTACGATCCTGGAACCGCTGCAAGATGTCCCGAAAAAATACTATCTGTCCCCGAAGACAGCAAGGGGGATATTAAACAGGGCAGGAAAAAAAGGAAACAAATTGCCAGACAAACTTCAGAAAGCCTTGGTCAACCTAGCGTCTATGGTGAAACCGGACATGGAAAGTGGAGAGACGGAGGAGTAAGTCTGCGGGCTACGGATTACAAACGCCCTGAAGCAAATATCGTGGCGGAACCTAGTACCGTAGCAGAGCCTTTTGTTAAAGTCAGAAGAGCCCAAAGTCAAGATGATTTTGAAACATGGGCTGGTGGTGATGTGTCTCCAACACTTAACGCATTTGATAATGGTGGAGAAAGCAGAGCAACTGTTCTTATAGTTGATGGTCCAATCTCTTTTCACGCTAAGCAAGATCCTGTTTCCTCGCACAACATATCCCAGTGCCTGTATGGGCAAAATGGGGTTGCAGTGGCGATCCCAAGCCCTATTATTGTTGATGGCACTAGGACAAATGATGTCCGGGTATATACGGATCAAATAGTGCCAACATTAAAACACAGAATGGGAACTGGTGGTGGACAAGTCCCACTCATTGGTATTAGCAATGAGGAAGTCAGTGTTGAGCCGGTTTTGGCTTATGACGCATACAACAATGCTGTGTCTGAAGATATCTACAGAACGCTTAGAATTGGCATTGACTCTGGTGATCATATTGCAATCCCAATACAGGGGACAATTATTGGTCGATCAGATAGTGCCGGCCCGCAAGGTAAGGGCTTTGGTGAAGCAAATGATCCGTCTTATACCCTTGATACAATTTCACAGCATGGAGTCATGACACCAGATCTTATTCTGAGAAAATTAACCCCGCTGGAATGTGAAAGACTGATGGGCTTCCCTGATAATCACACAGCGTACTATGCGAATGGTAAAAAAGTTGCTGACACTAACAGATATAAGATGTGCGGTAATGCCGTTGCCACACCTGTTGCAAAATGGATTGCTGAGCAGATTTATGCGATTTAAATTCTTTTGCGATAAATTATCTTACTGGGCTGCATTAGGAGTTTCTTTTAACTGGGACGATGGTGTATACTTCGGAATATATCTTATTAAATGGCAAATTGGTATCCAGTGGTATCAAACAAAGCAGGCTGTTGTCAAAACAGAAGATTTAAGAAAGGATCTTTAAATGCCAGATATTATTATCAATAAAGAGATATTGGCTGGTCAAATGGGTGACAAAGCCGATGAGTTTCTTGAATGTATCCGAATAGTTGAGGATATAATTGAGAATCCCGATCATTATGTCGGCTTCCAGGCTATAAAATATGCAAATGTACTTGCTGGATACCGGACACTGATGATTGTAAAATCTCAGATGTTTAAAAGACGATCAACAATGATGACTGAACAGGACAAATTTGTTAATGATATCTGGAAAACAATGTACGAAGCACTAACCGAAAACATAAACGCGCTAAAACTAGCCGCAAAAGGAGCAATAAACTAATGAAATCGTTAAAAAAACTAAAAGAAAAAAAAGAAGATATTGTCAAGGATGTTAAGGTTGAGATTAGAAAAGAATTGACTGAGGGCATTGACGAGCACTTGGCTAAGCGCAACACTCCCAACTTTAAACAAGTAAGTGGCTTTCATCCCAGCTATACAAACCAATGCGCCAGATATTGGTTTTATTTGTTTAATGGCGTTGAAATAACCCCATCATTTAACCCGCAAACGTATCGAATTTTTGACAATGGGCATGCTGTACACAATAGACTTTATGGCTATTTCAGGGATATGGGCGTTCTATTGGAAGAAGAAATTCCAGTTAAATGGGGAATTCCGCCAATTGAAGGTACAGCAGATGGTATCATTGAATGGAACGGAAGAAAACTCATTGAATTAAAGTCCATTAGCACAGAAGGTTTTCACTATAGAAAACTTTATAACAAACCAAAAGACGAACACTACAGGCAAGCACAGATTTATATGAAATGCCTAGATCTTGATTCTGGATATGTAATTTATGAAAATAAAAATAATCAAGAAATTCTACCGATTTACATTGAAAGAGATGATAAGTTTATTGATAAATTATTTAATAAGTATACAGGTATTTACAACAGTTATTTAAACAATGAAATACCCCAGCGGCCCTACAAGAGGACATCAGCAAACTGTAATTCTTGCGATGTGGCTGCTTTATGTTGGTCCGAAAATGTACAAGAAGGAAAAGAAGAAATGTTCTAACCCTGAGTGCGGTAAGGTATTTGAGGCGAAAGTCTACAACGCCATCTACTGCTCGCCAGAATGCAGAAGGATCGTTACGAATAAAAATTTATTAGCCAATTACTACGCAAAGAAGAATAATAAGAACAAGCAAAGGATTTGCAAAACAGTAGATTGCGGAACCATCTTATCAAGGTACAATAAAGAAAAGATTTGCGAAAGTTGCAAGCGTGAGAGATATATCAATCGTCTTATATCCTGGGGCTGGAGCGAAAAGCAGGCAAGGGGGCAAACCTGATGGGGATATCCGGCATTGTTTCTTCAATCAAAGATGCCAGGGTGATTGCAATAGACCCTGCATCTCACTCTTTGGCCTGGGTTATTTATGACATTAAATCCAGGAATATCTCAATATTTGCTTGTGGGAAAATTCAATACAAGGAGTACAAGGGGGCATCTGCTAAATTCTCCGTCATCAGTAAGGAACTCAAAAAGGTACATAAGGAATACCAGCCCGAGTTTGGCATCATTGAGCAGTCTATATATGTTCAGAATTTTGAAACCAGTAGAATAATTTCATATATCATTGGATACTCATGGGGCGTTCTCAACAACTTGGGTTGCGACGTGTCTGATGTCAATCCATTAGTTTGGAAATCCGGTATCGGTTATAAAAACTTGAGGAAGAAAGAGCAAGAGGAGATCGCCAGTAACGGCGAAAAAGGGGCGCTGGCTCTTAAATTAAAAAAAGAGAGAAAGAGGCGGGTCCAAGAGATTGTCAAGAAATACTTCAAAAACATCCCCGAAGGTCTTGATGATGATGATATCATAGATGCAGCAGGCATTGGGTTATGGTATTGCAAAAAAGTACTAGAGGGTAATGATGCAAAGTGAGCCATACAAAGACAAAGCTTTTCTATACGAAATGTATGTGAAGCGAAGGATGAATCTGACTGACATTTGTAAGCATCTTCAAAAGACTTACAGCATTGAAGTAACCCCGCAGGCAATTTACAACTGGGTAAAGAAGTATGACCTTTTAAAGTTTCGGGGAAAGGGTCGGAATCTTTCTGCCACCAGTATGAGAAGGCCTCAGTCTGAAGCTCAGAAGGCTGCTGGTCAAAGAAAAAGAGAAATGCAAAAAAGAATGCGACAGAGAAAAAAGGAGACTAGAGGAAAATGAGAAGATCGGTGGCTGTAAAAGACATAACAAGTTTTGCCAAGCTTGATATGATTTATAATCAAATTCGGGTGATTGAAGCCAAGCAAAACGCTACCCAGCACAAGTGTCTAGGCTCCGGCAATTGCTGCAAGATTGGGCTGAATATTCACTTAGCAGAGTGTGCAAATATAGCATTTAAAATTCGTCAGCAATACTATTTGGTTCTTGAAGACAAGGGCTCTGAAGCAGCTGATAAATGGATTGATGGTATCGTTGGTGATCTGAAAGAAGCAATGCTTGATACTGACTGGAAAATTGGTGGAGAGACAACAAGGCACTGCGCGTTTTATAAGGGGGGATGCACGATATATGGTTATCGGCCAATGGTGTGTCGCACATTTGGAACCATCACGCCTGTTGATGATTCCTGTCCAAGAATTAGAAATGCTACTGGCAGCATTGACTATTTTGGTGGCGATGGGGTGAAGAGGGTAATCACTGCGTTCCAGGATTTTTTGAAAGAATACACCTCTGACAAGGATGAAGGGTATGACATGGTTGTTTATATGCCACTTGGCGTTCTGAGTTTCCTACTCACAACAGAGGAATTGATTGATCTTGAAAAAACAACAGACCCCAAGTTTTGGAAGGCTGTTCAGGGCTGGTTTAACTATAGAGTTGAATATGTCAAGATGCACGGTCATGACTATGATAAACTTAATTCGGAAGCAAAAGCGGTTGGAGTTGAGCTAAGGTTTCCTAAAAATTCATAGAGGTAAAAGTGTCAGATAACGAAATTGCCTTAGGGCAAGAAGTAGAATTAGTTCAAAGAACAATCCTTGACGAACTGGCTGATATTGAGCAGGCCGGTCTTTTGCATGTAAAGGGTTATTCAATTCACGAAATCAGTTCCTTAGTCAATGCAAGCATTGATAAGACCAAGAGCATGATTCAGGAATACAGAAAGATTCTTAATCGTCAGGCAGAGTCGGATCCATATTTTCTTGAAAAAATTCAATTTAATACAATCAAGGCCTTGCAGGAGTTTGATCAATTAAGTAAGGAAGCCTGGGAGACGATTAACATCGCCACAGACCACGGTATGGTGCCAGCAAGAATCCAAGCAATTAAATTGGCAGCAGAGGTTGCCACTAAGAAAGCCCAACTCCACAAACTAATGGGTGGGAATCAGGCAGACGCTCAGTATATTTCACGAATGCAGAAGGCTGAAAATGTTAATCAAATACTATCAAAAATACTTAGGGATGTAATATCCCAGCATCCACACATAGCCGAAGAGGTTCGTGCACAGCTGGAGATTGCATTCGAGATTATGGACGTGGAAGGCGCGAACTAAAGAGACGGATTATGGCCACCATAAAGTCCCTGTAAAGAGACGGAAAGTGATCCCCATAAAGGTGTAAATCTAACCCTGTCAGCGCTTTTCTTCCGTGTAAGATTAGTAAATCTGTAAGATTACGTAATTTGTAACATTACGAGATTGGAACATTTGATAAATAGTGTACAATAGGAAAGGTAAAAATGTCGGATTTTCTCGGATTAAATTTAAATTTTAATGATTTTGATCGTCTATTGCGTCAGGATGATCTTGTGGAAACACCTGTGCCAATTCAAACATTTGTGCAGGATAAAAAGTATTTGGGATTGCCTCCATTATCAGAAATACAAGCGGAAATAGTTAAGCACAGTACTCAAATATTTAAAGAAAAGACACTGATAGCCCTACACGGGGAGAAAGAAGGGAGTGAATTATACGCTAAATATACAGACAATGAAGTAATATGCATGCTAGGCAAAGGTTCAGGTAAAGATCATTGTGCAAGAATTTCAATGGCTTATACTGCCTACCTACTCCATTGTTTAAGGGATCCGCTAAATTATTATGGCAAAGCCCATGGAGTATATATAGATATGCTAAACCTGGCCGTAAATGCCCAGCAAGCTCAAAGAGTATTTTTTGAGCCTTTAAAAAACTTATTGTTGGCATCTCCATATTTTAATGAAGTTGGATTTGAGCCGCGAGTTTCAGAAATCTTTTTCTTTTCAAGACCAGTAAGATGTTTTTCAGGTCACTCTGAAAGTGAAGGTTGGGAAGGGTATGAGGTATTGACTGTGATATTGGATGAAATTGCAGCTTTTAAAACAGATGCGGAATTAAAAGGGGATACGAGATCTAAAGGTTCTGCTTCAGCAATTTATAATATGAGTAAGCTATCGGTTATGTCGCGTTTTCCAGAAGTAGGTAAAGTAATTCTTTTGTCATTCCCCCGGTATAAAGGAGACTTTATTGAGCAAAGATATTATGGTGCTCGAGAAAAGAAAGAGCCAAAAACTTGGTTTATTAAAGCTGCAACTTGGGAAGTAAATCCAACAATTAAGAGAGAACAATTGGAATCTGAATATGTTAGGAATCCAGTTGAAGCTGCGGCAAGATTTGAATGTAATCCGCCGAATATGGAAGACGCTTATTTTAGAGATCCGGAATTGGTTAGGAAAGCCTTTACTTATGGAGAAAATCCAATTAACGAAGATGGTACATTTAAAAATTGGTTTAATGGTACAGATCAGCATGTAAGATTTATTCACATTGACTTAGCTCTTAAAAGAGATAGAGCGGCGTTAGCATTAGTGCATGCACCGGGATTAGCAGAAGTGAAAACATTAAATGGTGTAGAAAAGCTTCCAGTGGTAAATGTTGATTTGGTTTATTCTTGGGAGGCCGGTAATAATGAAGAAATCAATTTCTCCAGCATCCGGCAAATGATCATTGATTTATGTAGAAAATTTGATGTAGCCAAGGTTACATTTGACAGATGGCAATCAATTGAAATGATTCAAAGCCTTAGATCAATGTCAATCAATGCAGATTTCCACAGCGTAAAGAAAACAGATTATGATACATTAACATCTGCAATATATGATGGAAGATTGCGTGGATATTGGAATGAGTTATTGGTTGAAGAAGAGCTTCTAAAGTTACGTTTGTTTTCAAACAATAAAATAGATCATCCATCAAGAGGGTCAAAAGACTTAGCCGATGCTATTGCTGGATCTGTGTATAGCTGTATTGAAAATATTGCCGTAAGTGGTGAGATTGAAATCGAGTTATTGCAGCCGGATAAATGGTATGAAATTAATGAAGAAATGCCTGATTTTGGAACTGTGTCAGTGTATAATGGTGGGGCAGGAAAGTTCACACCTGGATATTCAGAAAAGAAAACAGAGGTAAATCCATGGCTAGAAACATTGTAGAAGAGACTACGGCTTCGGCTGAAGAAATTGCTGCCGTTTTGTCGGCAGAATTGCAAAAAGCCGTGGTTTCTATAATTGCCCTGAATATTGAGAACGGCAAACTAAGGCAACAACTTAAAGAACTGACTGAGAATACGACTCGTAATTAAATAAATTTTAAAAAAAATGCGTTTTATCCCCTGTGTGGGGTTTTTGTCTGCTACTGTTCTTCTTGTTGGCAATTCCGCCAGCATCAAACCATAAAGAAGATACGGAGAAAAAAAATGGCAATTCAAATGAATAAAGTTGAGGATTTTCCTGAAATTACAAGATCAGGAAAGCAGTCAGAAGATCTGCAAGCAATTGTTAGTGCTTTGCATGAATCTGCAAGTAGCGGACAAAAGTTTAGCCTATTTGTTGAACCAGGTAATGCATATAATTCAATGCAGCAGAGAATTCGTGCTCAGGCTAAAAAATTCGGTTACAAAATCATTATCCGTTATGATTCAGTAAAGAAGGAACTTTTCTTCAAAGCAAATCGTGGTGGTAATGCTTTCGTCACAGTTAACGAAGCCCCTTCGTTGAAGAATAAAGTTACGACTGCGGTAAAGGGTAAGTAATTAAAAGTTAAAAAATATTTATATTTTTCAAGGTGGGGCGAAAGCCCCACCTTTTTTTTGCTATAATAGAAGTATGTTGTCAACAGAAAAACAAAATATTGAGATTAGTCCTGATTCAATTAGTAAATGGTGTCCAATGATTGGAGTGCCTTGTTACAATAGAGAATTGACTGAACCTTTTATGATGTCATTGATTTCGTCAGTTTTGTACTTTAAGCAGATAGGAATGAAATTTGGTATTAGTACGATTAGTGATTCACTTATTAACCGGGCTAGAAATAACGTTGTTGCCAAGTTTATGGCTCATGAGCAGTTCACACATTTGATGTTTATTGACGCAGACATTAAATTTACGTCTGGTGATATTTTAAAGCTTTTGTGGCACGATAAGGATATTATTACTGGAGCATATCCGATTAAAGAGATCAATTGGCAAAGGGTTGAGAAGTTGGTAAAAGATGGGGTTCCCGCAGCGGAATTGGCAAAGAAATCCACTAGATTTGTTGTAAATCCAGTAAAGGCCGGTAATAATAACATTAAAGCAGATAATGGTGCTTTATCTATTTATGATGCCGGAACAGGTTTTATGTGCATCAAAAGAGAAGTATTTACCCAGATGTTTGAGCATTACCCAGAATTAAAATTTAAAGATGATACGGGTAGCTTGAAGGATAAAGAACTTGACAACACATATGCTTTATTCAATTCCTATGTCGATGAAGATACAAAAAGGTTTTTATCTGAGGATTATGGATTCTGTAGGTATTGGCAAAAAATGGGTAAAGACATTTGGGTTGATCCGGCAATTGAATTGTCTCATTTTGGTGGCTTTACATATGAAGGTAGCCTAATGGAATACATTATTGAAATTTCCAAAAACGCTTCCTAGAATAGTTTCAGTATAAAGCTTGTGTAATGCTTTCTGAAATATACTAAAATTTGCTAAAATATTGGCTAAACGCCCGCCGTAATATTACAAAGTTGTAATGTTACGTGCCCCAACTGTTTTCGATCAGCTAATTCTTTAGCCGGGACTAAGTGTAATTCATTACATAATTTACCCCTTGTGTGCGACAATAGATCGACACTTTTTTCACCCCTTTCCCTGATCCAAAAGAAATCTAAGAAATCTTATTTTTGAGGTTTTTTTTGAGTAGTTCGGGTGGTAGTCTGTTGAGACAAATGGCAACCCATTATCCAAGAATTACATCACAAATTGTGTTATGTATTGGGTGGCTATTTGTCTATTGTTATTTATCCGATAAAAAAACACATCAAAGAAAGGACTAGGCTATGGATTTGACTATTTTTGACGCATTGGTTGGGTTATCTCTCAAAGATAAAAAAACAGATTACGGCAAGGTTATGAAATTCGTAACTGTTGATAAAGACGGCAAAGTTATTGTTTATGCTGTGCTTTCATCTATGACTGAGAGTGGCAAAAACAAAGCTATTACGCTCAAGTTTTTGTCTCAGTTATTGGCATCACAAAAGATTTTCCTTCGTCGCAAAGATGACGGTAAGTTTATTGTTGTTGGTTATCCAGACGGTCACGCATACGCTAAAAAAGTATTTTCGTCTAAGGGAATAAATAGGTACACGATTATGGGTATCGGTTCAGGTATCAGTAATAGTGCGCGAATTGGTGATGAAGTGATAAACATTACTTCTCACGTTGCGTCTAATGAAAACACTAAAATCAACATCAAAAACATTAGGGAGGGGCAATAATTATGACAAATGATCCAAATAAATTAGCTGAATTTGCTTACGAAGTGTTTGAGTTTGACCATACTTATTATTTTTCAGATGACCATAGAATTTGGAAAAGTGGAGAATTTGAAAAAGAAAGACTTTGTGAGCAGGCAAAAACTATGAATTTGTCTGTTGGCGATAAAATGTTTATGATTCAGTGTTTTGAAAATCTTTGGAATGATAATAAGTATCGTGAAACTGATGATACTTGGAATTTCATTGACGCTAATCATAAGATGTGGCCTTACAAAATAAGTATGTATTCTATTATTAATGTAACAAAAGAAGATGCTATGTTTTTTCCAATCAATAACAACAACGAAAGGGTAAGCTAATGAACGAAGAAGAGATGAAAGCATTTGCTTTTCTAAATGATGAGTCATCAGTTGATGATTTGGGTATGGTTATCTGTGAAGAAAGCGAATTAGATTTCCCACGTAAAAAGAAAAAGGTTGTAAAACCTTATTTTGATGGTGGTACTTATTTGACTAATTATCCAAATTTTCGTGATGGTTGGTCAAAGATTGATTTTGACTTTTATGCTTCACTTGTAACAATAAAAGTACAAAGGAAAAATCGTAAGAATGAAGTTGTTGTATTAGACGACATTGTAGAATTTCGTATGCTTCCTGTAAAAGAAGCAAATGAATTATGCGATCGACTATTTGCTATGGATTACCTATTCGTTGTTTATGAAGGTGACGAGATAAGGAAGAAAGAAAATGACGGTAAATAATAACTTTTCATCCGGCCTAAAAAAACAACTTCTCAATGAACTTGAAAATTTAACTAGCCCAATGGACATTCCATTGACTCGACAAAAAGATCCGCATTGGCTATTACATTTTTTAGAGATGAACAATACTGATCACAAAAATACCAAGAAAATACTACAAATTTGTAGATTTATAATCTCAAAGGAACAGTAATGAATATTTATGGTTTTATGGCATTTTTATTACTCGTAGTATTGCTTACAGTATTTGACTCATAATAGCAATAATAATAATCCCTAGCGAAAGGAAAAGCAATGGCAAAATGCATTTATTGCAATAACGAATACATTGAAGAAAGAAAAAAAGCCGGCTATGACTATTGTTTAGCAGATAGTTGCCACAAAATAGGTCTTGATCTATTGCATAGAGATTGGCTAAAAGATCATACCGTCGCTTTGCTTCACAAATGTAATTACTTCTGGGTCAGAAAATCAGAACTCAAAAGTCTAAATGTCCGAGCTGATTTAGATAGGTAAGTTATGACACTAGAAACAGATAAGCAAAATGGTTGGTACAAATGTTCATCTTGTGATGAACCTGTAAAACCGGTGTTTTGGGGAAAAGATAACAATTGGAATGGCTTTACCCTAAAACAAGTCAATTACGGTTTGTATTTCAAAATCTATGGTGGGTATGCTGAATTTTTTGATACTAATTTTGATACTTTTAATGATGAGCAACCACTTGAAGTTTTGCTTTGCCATAGCTGTTCAGTAAAAGTAATGAAAATTATTGACCCAAAACTCACGCAGAAAGGTGGACATCCATCAATAAATGAAGATGGCACTAACTGTTGTGATTGGAGTTTTGTTCCAGAAAGTATGAAAAACCAAACAAACAAGGAAGGTGAATTCAATGAGTAAGAAACATTGGCAAAATTGGCAATACGCTACTACAAAAGAAGTATTAGCAGTTCACGAAGTAATTGAACCATACGATTGGGAATTGGATTCAAAATTTAATCCAGCTTTCGATTTATGGGAAAAAATGTTCCATCAAAAGATGGACTAACGGGAAACCAAAAGGAAAAAAAACATGAAAAATAACATTAATGCTGATAGATTAAAAGAAGTATCAGAATATATTTTTTCTGATACAATGTCTATGCGAAACCTCAAAAAAGCAACATTGGTTGGTATCAAATTTGTTGATGATCAAATCATCTGCAATAAAATTAGTGAAAATGGAGATGTTTATAATCTCATTTCAGAAATTCCAATGTTTCAAAATGCAGTTAAGAATTTTGATATGATAAGTGTTCTAACTGCTGGTTGGGCTGCGCCTGTAAGTGATGATGATAATGATGAAATTGCTCCATCACAACATAAGGATAGACGTAGAGTTGTGCTTGCCCTTAACGGTAATTCAACAACTCAATATTCAACAGTTATGTCGTTTGATGATGAGAAATCTGAAAAGATTTACATGGAAAATGAAGGACAAGGATCATTAAAAGAAGAATTCATTAATGCTATGGAATTGATTGGATGGTGACAAGTCAATGACATTTGTTTATTCAGAAAATCTAATTAAATGTGCAACTGACGGATTACAAAAACCAAGCGATTTTGGTTATTTTGGGCCAGAAGATATGTTTGAAACTTGGGGTTTTTGTGGAATTGACAAAAATCGTGATTCAAGTTCATTAGATATTAGCAATTTTGAATGTATTTCATCAGAACTATTAGCAAAATTTCCTAATGATTTCAGAATAGAAACCTATAATCATTGGGCTGTTGGAAGTGTCACAAGAATGGTCTGTAGAATTTTGCATCATAAAGGTGAAATCTCAGATAAAAATATAACTGATGCTTTCAAAAAAGCTATGAAATGTCTTGATGATTTGACAGACTATCCTGTATGGAATGAATACGACTATTCAGAAAGGAAGTTTGAAGACAATGTTCGGGATTTACACGTCTCAAATGCTGCGAATTTAATTAATCAATCCGACAGCAATTGGGCTGTTGATATCGTATTAAAAATGTATGATAACGGTATTGACTGGGATCCAGAAACAGAAACAGCAAGTGATGATGATATTTTAATTGCTGCGTATCAATTAAAGCTATGGAATCAAGAATGTCAAGAGCAATGGTTTGAATGGGCCGATAAGAATAAGGTTCCAAGACCACCTTTTGATTTAGAAAGTATTTCTTATTGGAACAATGATCAAGGAAGGTTATTCAATGCCTAAAAATAAATATAAAGAATTTACAAGAACAGACAGAGGAATAGAAAAAGAATTTCCTACATCAATCATATTTGAAAAAGCAAGATGGAATTACAAAGAAACACGTGGTGATGGGAATTTAATTATCTATTTTAGATCCGGTATTGTTTATCATTATAAAAATGTAAAGCCAAGATTTGCTGAAGCATTTTTACATTCAAATGATTACGAAGCTGGAACTTCATATAATAAATATATTAATAACCAATATCAAGTTAGCAAGGTTGTAAGAACGGCTAAATTTTCAGAAATGCTTACAAGTGCAAAAATAAGAGATCAAGAAGCAAAATCCAAAGCAAAATATAAAAAATCAAAGGAGAAAGCAAATGCCTAATTGGTGCAATAATGTACTAACTATTCGCGGAAAGAAAGAAGATCTTTTAGCGTTTAAAAAAGAATTGGAAGATAATAAACCAAAGGATGGACACGTTTGTTTATTTCAAACATTTCTTCCCTGCCCAGATGAACTTAAAGATACAACATCTCCAAATAGTGATGAAGAAAAATCAAAGTATCTTCTTGATAAATATGGAGCTACAGATTGGTATAATTGGCAAATTAAAAAATGGGGCATCAAATGGGGTTGCTGTGATGCATATTGGGAAGAAGAAGATCTAATAGATACACATCACGATAATCTATTTGATATGATTTTACATTACGATACAGCTTGGAGTCCGGGTGATGATTGCCTCAAAGAAGTCTTTGAATCAAAAGATAATCTATCATTCTTTCTTCACTATGAAGAATTGAATATGGGATTCCAAGGTATTTTATTTGTAAAAAATGGTCAATTAGAAAAGCAAGAATGTGTAGATGTTATTGAAACCGATATAGAAAGCTCGTGGTAAAAATATGGGATTAGATAACATTCCACATGAATATCCTTGTAGAAAACAAGGAATTGCTTCATTTACATATGACGGGCGAATCGATTGTGATACGACTAAAGAAAAAGGTAACTGCCCTTGGCAAAATGAATATGAAAAAACAATTCTGCTAAAAGAAGCAACACCTACTTATGGAATGCTTGGAACTAGCTGTTGGTATAGAGGTAAGTATGGCAATGGATTGCTATCATTACTAGAACACGGAAATTTTGATGTATATGCTGATACCAAGTATACATTCTTTGGTGAAGGTATGGGTGAAGATAAACCAGATTCCGAAGGTATGAGTGCTGACTACTGCTTAGAAATGCATGAATATATGAGAGACAATACTGAGAAATTTGCTCTAAGAGCAAGAGAGCACGTTGGCAAAGAAGATGAAGATGGAGGTGATGAAAAAGAATATATTAACGATTGGCTATACGCAACTTGGTGGGTAAAATTTGCTGCCGAGCATTGTGAAGGTTCATCAATTTGGTACTAACAAAAAGAAAAGAGAGACATGTTTAGTGATAATGATTTTGAAAATATTAGAAAAGAGCCAGATACCGTACCAGATGGGATTATTGATGCTTCTGATTATTATGAAACACTCAAGACAATTACTGATTACCTAAAAGATACTGATTACGAAGATACAGATAGTAGATTAGTCAGTATGATGAATATTATCAATTTAATGCATGAAAGTGAAGAAGTACTATCTGAAGATAATGTCTATGGAGTAGCAATCAGTTTGATGTATCATATTCAAACAATTATGTCAGGTATGGAGCAAATAGATAGGGACGAGTATTTCAATCACATACAAGAAAGTATTTTACCAACTTTTGAAGGTGAATCAAAATCTCTTCCTTATTACGATTCAGATTTCTCTAACACAGAAGGAGAAGAGAATGGATGAACATCAAATATTGCCCATCAATATGGGCGAAAATTGGAGAAGTAAAGGTTCTTGCTTAGTAGAAAAAAGCAGACTTGATTTCTTTACTGATGATAAATACGAAATTAACTTGGCAAAAGGTATTTGTAAGCGATGCGTTGTCGCTCACGAATGCTTAGAGTTTGCCGTGCGTAATGAAGAAAAGTATGGGATTTGGGGTGGCTTTACACCTCGTGAAAGAAATAAGCTAACAAGATCAATAATCAATTTGACAAAGGAGGAAGCCAAAAATTTGGTGATTCAATATGGAAACCAAGTTCTGTCTTAGACTCATTAAAGAAACATTCATCGAGGCTAAAACCTATGATGAAGCAAAGCAAATTGCTGAAATGATGGCAGTAAGAGAATCTGGTTATACACTTTTTGGTAATTTAGTAACAATAATAATCGAAGTAGAACAACTATAACAACAAATAGGAGATAACATGAAAGCCAACAAAACATCCACCACGACAAAAAAAACAAAGGAGAAAGCCGTGCCTAAAACAAACACTGCTGAAACAGTAACAATGCAAGAAATTAGAAAGGCTGCGAATGTAGCAATTACTACATATCACGAATCCATTGGGGCATCCTTTGATACAGGGCATATCTCAAAGATGTCCTCATTGGTTAAGCCAAGTGATATGTTTGTTGATTATACTTATCAGCGAAAAGCGCTTGACACTAAGGTTAGGAAAATTGTCAAGAATTTCAACCCAGATTTGCTAGGTGTTATTACTTGCTCAATGCGTGAAGATAACAGGTTGGCAATTATTGACGGTAGCCATAGGTATCACTCATTGATTGCTATGGGTATGGAAAATTCAAGTGTTAATGCTCTTGTGTACTTTGGTTTGTCAATTCAAGATGAAGCTCGTATCTTTACATTAACGAATAAAGAACACACAAAACCAAGTCCATCACAAATCTTTAAAGCTGGAATTGTTTCGGGTGATCCAATTACTGTAGCTATCTATGAAGTTATTGAGAAAGTTGGTGCTTCGCTATCAGAAGGGCCTGGTGTAAACAAAGTGAGAGCAGTTTCTACTTTGCGTAAAATTTACACTAATGCCGGCGCAGAAGTATTGGCTAAAACACTTCAAACACTTAGTGATGCGTTTCCAAATAACAATGAAACATATCATGGTCAATTGCTTTCGGCTGTCGGTTGTATTTATCGTCGATATGGAAATCAAGTTGATCCAAAGCGTTTAGCAAAGGTATTGAGTATGGCTGGTAGCCCAGCATTACTTATCGCTCAGGCTCAATCAATGATTAGCAATGGTCAAACGATTACTTTTACTGCTTTACCGTTTGCTATTGTTAACCGATACAATGTCAAAATGAAGACAAATAGGCTACCTGATTTCCCAATGAATTTGATGCCACATCAAGTTTGGTCTAAAGCCTAAATGGTGGCTAAGAAAATACATAGCGTTCCGTTCAGCAGAAAGTATTATTTTGCACGTGGTTATCACGACAGAATGAGTAAAGTAGATAATCCACCTTCAGCTGAACTGAACGACTACTATTTAGATACTCTTAATGTAAATGTTATTGAAGAGTATATTAAAGGTAGAGAAATAGCAGAGCGAGATTTAATTAACAAAATAACATAGGAGATATTATGTCAAAAGAAAAATCATGCGCAGAACTCATACTAGAAAGATATGAGTCTAGGAATGAAACAATTAATGAAATGCTTGTTCACGCTAATGGTCGATTTGGTGAATATGTTGATGAGCAAGCAGAAAGATTCGTTGAAGAGTTTACAAAAACTTACGATGAAGAACCAAGTGAAGAAGAAGTTGATAAATTCAGGCAACATTGTTATGACAGTTCAGAGTATAATGAATCAAGTCTTGGTGAATTCCCATTAGGTATTACATCCAGTAAAATGGTGAGAATTGAATTGAGTACGGGTGGCCCTGCGGATTTCATTAAGGTATATATGGATGATAACAATTTTATTGAAAGTATTTCATACCACTATCAAGATTGGTTTGATGGTGCTGAAATGCAAGTTAAAGAATCTGATCCAATGTGGGAATTTGTTGAATATATTATAGAAAGCCATACGGTTTAAAAAACTATGACATCAGAATATCTTGAAAAAACAGAAATAGCCGGAAATACAATTCACATCAACAACAAGGAGAATAATATGGAAATTGAAGCAGATATCAAATTAGACGAGGATAATAATAACATCACTATCCCAATCAAAATTTCTATTGATGACATTGTTAAGGCAATGCTCAAGGATGGCAATTTAATTAATCATGTTGTTGAGGATAGTGAATTTGACACAGCAGTTACAGAAATTCTATCTAATAATTCTGATGATGCAATTACTGATTGGGTTTCATCAAACGGTAGCACTATTGCTGATGCTGTTGGTGATTATATCGGTACTTATGTAAGTGAAAATTTGGATTACTCAGACATAGTATCTGAAATTAAAGATCATCTAGATATTAATGAAATCGTTGATGATCAAATTGAAAACAAATTGTCTGAGTATTCTGCTGGTAGTGGTTGTCAAACTGCTAAACTTGCTGGCGATGCTATAATCAATACAATTCGTTACGATTTGCTGACTGCTATGAGAGAAGAAAATGGTGCTAAAAGTGTTTATGATCACACTATTGCTGATGCGCTAACTACTTTTATTGATAGAAGGGTTGAGTATCGTATCAATAAAGAGAAAGAGCAATACCTCGAAAATAAACAAGCTTATATGGCAAAACCAGATGTAGAATCATCTGTTGAGGATTTAAAAGTTACTGTTAAAGATGTTCTAGCCTTTATCAATAACTTAGAATTGTATCAGGTAGCCAAGGATAAAATTATTCAAGAGTTTAAAGCAACAAACATGAATTTCCACCAATAGCAAAGGAGATACAATGTACATCAAAATAGCAAATAGTTCTAGCGAAGTCAATAGGCTTCATCTAGAAAAACTTGGGCTATCAACCAAAAGAAACGATCCAGCAACGATTGGTCAATTTGGTTCTGGAATCAAATACGCCCCAATCTCAGCATTGAGAATGGGGTTGGATTTTGTTTTCTGTGGCTCTGATGCTAAGGGTTATTACAACCTGAGGTACAAAGCAATTGATGAGGAAGGCATTGAATCAATCGTTTACGATTACGGTGACTATCAAAAGCAATCTTCTTTTACTGTTGATGCCGGCTCTATGAGTTGGGATAGCGAATGGCAAATCTATAGAGAAGTTATTTCTAACGCAAAAGATAACGGCGATTGGTCAAGAGAACTTGTATTTGATATTGGAAACAATACAAATGAGTTTGCTGTATACATTACTGCTTCTCGAGGTATGATGCAAGTTTATGATAATCATAATTACTATTTTTCTGATGATAGAAAAGTAGTTTACTTTGATGACTATACAGGTATTTCATTTCTAGAGAAAATTAACTCTTCAATGCATCACTATTACAAATCAGTACTAGTTAATACCCTAGAGAGTGAATCAAAGGTATGCTTATTTGATTACGAAACGAATAGTGCGGCACTAAACGAAGATAGAGAATTGAAAGATGTATCAAGTGAATTTATCAAGATCACCAAGACAATTGCTCGTTGTAAAGATAAAAAAGTCCTAAGAAAAATTCTTGATAAAATGTTTGAAGTTGACTTGATGGAATTTTCTATGATTAGCGATTTTCATTGGACGTATACTTCACCTTCTGATTTATGGAAAGAAGTGTTCTTTGAAAAGTTTTCTGATAACGCTGTTATTGTGTCACCAGAGCAGGCATTAATTAATGGGTTTACTCAGATAGTCAAATCAGGTGGTGCATTACCAATAGTATGCCGCACGAATAGCATTTATCTATTTCTTTCAACCTGCGGAATAGATAAGGCCGAGGATTTTATCGGTGAAGAATCCAGGTATGACATTGACAAAGACATTAGTAAGTATCCAAAACTGGTTGAAGCAATGAGAATTGCCTCATACTTTGAACCCAGCATTGATGATATGCTAAACCCATTGGCTGTGTTTAAAAGTAAAAATGAAAGTTCAGTCGTCGGAGTGACAATCAATATGAATAATGAAAGCGGTAAGCAAATCCTTGTTTCATCCGAGTCGGCTTCCGATAGCACAACTAGGGAGATTTTAGCAACAATAATTCATGAGTATGACCACTATTCAACTGGAATTACTGATAATATGTACCGAGAATTCAGAAATCTAGCGGATAAAAGAATCGCCAATCTAATGTTTAAGCTCTATAAAGAGACTCCTGTTTTTATCCATAATGGTATATTGAAAATTAAAACAATAGATTTGCCACTATTTTCTAGTTTGGATTACCTGATGGAATACATACCATCTTTTGGTTGGCATTTAGTTCGGATTGGGAAGTTGGAATTTAAGATGATAACTCCTGAATTTAAATCTGTTATGCCCACCAAAAAATCTGGTGTGTGTCAGGTTGATGAAACAGGTCAGTATTTTATCATCAATCTTGGTCTTAATGGCACAATAGAAAGGATTGCATAACCGTGTCTAAATTTACATTCTTTATGTGGTGCGTATGGATTTGTTTTTTGTTCAGCGTAGCCTCAACGATTTTACTACCGATTGCAGTTATTGTTTTGCCATTGGCATTGATCGCTGTCATAGCTTATGTGTTGGTATAGACTATGCCAAAGTTTGATCAATACTATATTGTAGAATTCAGAATGCCTATAAAAGTAGAATCAGTTTCTTCTGTACAAGAAGCAGTAAGTAGAGCAAAGCAAATGTGTGAGAATCAGTTTGGTTTTAAGCCAGACAATTGGAATGCAAGAGTGTTTGAGTATTCAACCGGGGTTAATATAACCGGTCATGTAAAAGAGTATTTTTATAATCCCAATTCTTCTAATTACAGAGAGATAGTAAAGAATATAGAATACTTCAACGATCTAGTCAAGAAGGGAATGACAATTGAAGAATTTGAAAAGGGAATTATTAGAGGAGATATTACTGATGGAGAACAGAAAGGTTGACATATATAATTACAGACTTGTTAGAACCGATTTGATTAGACAAAGTATGTTTGATTTAGTAGAATGGTTAGATAATAATCGTGAGGAATTTACAACATCAATTCTCAACAGAGAACAACACAATATAGGATTTTATTATGACTGATGCTTTTTTAAATTTTAACTTTAGTGAAGAAGAATTATCTGTAGATGATGTTTTATTTACAGATGTCGTTGTACAACTTATTGGGGCTTGGCTTGGTGGAGATATAAAAATAGTTCGCACCGTAGTTGATTCAATTAGTGAAGACTTTGGAGATAATGAAACTGTAATGGTTGGCCTGCTATTTGCCTCAATGTTACATATGAGTAAATTGATAGGTGATGTCGCTGAGCTGAAGAATCAAGATATGGGTGAAGCTTGGGCAGACTTTTTGCAAAACTATAACAAAGATGCAAGAAAAGCTTATTCGCAAATTCCTATCCTTCACCCAATCCTATCAGAAAGATTTGCTAAAGAAATGGAAGATGGTAAATAATCATAATTCCAACAAGTAGACGGAGGTATCTTTATTGTAAGAAACTAAGAAGGCGAAAGTAAAGTTGTTGATTTGCTATTCGCTTCTTCTAAATGCCTATGCTAATGCGTTCAAACGCAAACCCTAAACCTTTGGAGGAATTATGAAAATACAATCATCACCAATACTTGGCACTATTGGCTTACTATATGGAATATTCACGGGTTTTGTAATTGGTCACACAATTACAAAAGACCACTATGAATCAAAACAAACTGGAAACACAGTTGTTGTAAAAGAATATGTGTATCCAGACGTATCAATCGCAGGGCAAAACAATGTCAAAATTGTTATTGATGAACCAGCAATTGACTCAAGGATAGACGAAAAAATACCAAGTGACTTAACTAAAAGATGTCCACAATGGGAAAGTGAATTAAAAGACAGGGGATTCCCTGTAAAATTGTTTTCCTATATTATGTGGAGAGAAAGTCGTTGTAATCCTAAAGCTCATAACAAAACATTGAATAGAGATCAGTCTCAGGATTTAGGGCTACTTCAAGTTAACTCAACATGGAAAACTGTAACCAAGAATATTTGTGGTACAAGTATAGATGGTTTATTTGACCCATCTTGTAATCTAAAGGTTGCAAAATATCTTTACGATAACGGTGGGGCCGGCCATTGGTCAATGTAATATAAACAACTCATAGAAAGAGAAAATAATGGGATACTATGTAAGAACTGATGAAGTAGATTTCTTTATCGCAAAATATAATTTTGAAGAAGCGTATAGAAATTGTGTTGCCCTAAATGATAGAGATGATTTGAAAACAGGTGGTGGTGGTAGTTTTACATTGCCAAATGGTGAAGAAATGAAATGGGGTGATCCTCGACCTGAAGGTATGACTTATCATCCGATGAAATGGTTTTCTTGGATGGATGCAAATTATCCAGAAACATGTAAAACATTGGATGATATATTAAAAGAACTTGGTTTTGAAATTAAATATGATGAAGTTGGAAATATTGATGGATTATCATATAGTAACAAAATCGGTGCTGAGGAATACTTTCTAGACGCAATTAGTCCATTCGTTAGAGATGGTTCTTATATTAATTGGGTAGGAGAAGATAATGAATTTTGGAGACATGAATTCGTTAAAGGAACTATGATCACAAAGACAATCGCCAAAATTATTTGGGAGTAATCAAATCTAAACCATAAGAAATAAATGTGTGCGAGACACTCATTTTCTTATGGTTTTTGTTTCCGTAGCTCAATTGGATAGAGCAAAACACTTCTAATGTTTAGGTTATAGGTTCAAGTCCTATCGGAAACGCTGTAATTAATAATGTTATTAGCTGGGGGTAAGCTAAGGCTACCCCTTTCAGCTTAAGGAAACTGTGTGTTATCTAATTATGATACCTCGTTGCCTTTGTATACCCTATTTGGGCAACAGTTATCGCAGGAATTAGATAATGGCAAGTGTTTTCGTTGATGACACAAACAGTTTCTGCTTACCCTCAGCTAATAACATTAACAAACAAGAAAGGAATATTTATGGCAATAAGTGAAACAATGGCACTGCTAAAAATAATGGAAATAATTGCAACTCCGGGTGACGATATGGGTGATGGTGAATGTATAGACCAGATCATCTTTATTCTTGAAGAACTAGGGATGCCAATTAAAGAAGAAATAGACGCACAATTGAAACTGAAGAATGTTCAAGTAGAACAAAATTTTACCCAAAGGAGCACAAAATGAAAAGCGTTCACCTTCTAGATGAATTACCAGAAGACCTATTAGAAAAGTTTATTGAAGATACTTACATTGATTTAATGGAAAATGCAAAAATAACTCTAATGGATGGCCCTAAAGAAGATCATCCGGATTTTGATTGGGTTTATGAAATTGCATTTGAAAGATTTAAAGACAAATATCAAGAGAAAGGTTATGTAATAAAATGAAAGAAACTTTAACATTTATAATCGGATCAATATCAACTTTCTTAATTATGATATCAATTAGAGACAGGAGAAGATAATGCCATTAACTTGGAACATTGGAGAAATTAAAATGTACAAAGATAATGTCAAAGCAGCCTATATTGAAAGGGAAGAAGGTGATGAGAAAGTATTTGATTTAGTTCCAATTACAAAACACTTTATCTTTTGGGGTGGTGCTGTTGCTATGGGTTTTATTACGGAATCAAATGCATCAGAGTATTATGGCCGGTCTAAAGCAATTGAAGAAGTTGTAGGTCAAGGCTTTATGGAAGAATGGACAAAGGATGAGAATGATCAATGGCAAATATCTCAAAAGTATATGACTATGCAAGATGTTAAAGATCACATTGGTATCGGTACAAATCATGGAATGAGAAATCTTACAGAGTGGAGTAGTAATTTTGTTAGAAATAACAAAACTGTTTCGCCAGAAGCAAAAACTGTAAGAGCAATAGTCAATTACCACAAATATCAATATGAAAAATGGGATACAGATAAAGCGAAAAAGGAGTCAAACTAATGTGTCAAGAACAAGTAGGAGAAATTGTTTATCTGCAAACACATAGCAGAGAGTCGGGAAACAGCTCTCATAAAGTTGAATCCTTTTCTAAAACAATAGAAGACATATCAACTTTGTTTGATGATATACGCAAAGAATCATATGCCGTATCTGGTTTTGAAAAGGCGATGATTGACTTCGTAAAATCAGCAACGAATTTGATGGAGCATTGGGAGACCCTTCCGAAAAAGATTGAGCCACAAATTACTGAAAATACTCGTTATCCTTTTCAAATGTCATTTGATGAACTTGTTTATGAGATGTACATTTGGTTAGAAGCAACACAATCAAGAATCCAACTATGGAAAGAAGGAAAATAAAATGACCATCACAAACGATATTATCGAAGCAAAGGAAGAGACAAGAATACAGGTAGTCTTAACTAAGCCAACGCCTGAAGAGATTATTAAAACATATATTGACATTAATGATCGGATGCATAATGAGACTGAGTGGAAATATTTTGAAGCAGATACCAAAATGACTATCACAAAGCCCTGGCAAGACATAACAAATCAAAATAGTAAATACCTATCTGTTATGGATCATGAAGACTATGACAAAAAAGCTTTTAATATGCTTATTGCCTCTATTCAACTAAATGGTAAAAAGCATTTCAATATGACAACATTTATTGGGCTTTTAGAAGACAAGGATTACGAAACATTTGACGATAGTTATAGAGGTTGGGGATCTGAAAATGATGTTTATGGTATATCTTCTGACTATATTTATCGGCTAAAAGGAGATGATCCTTCTCCATTCTTTAAAGCAACAAAAACTTTCAATTGTAATACAGTTGGGTGTATTGCGGGATTTGCTGTAGCAACAGCATTGAATTGGCAAGAAGATTTGATAAATAAAACGTCTAATTATGTCTACAATCAGATTGATTTATTTGAGCATCTTGCTTGCAATTTCTTAAATATTCCAATAAGGCACGGTAAAAAATTGTTCTATGCAGAGAGGAATAGTTTTTGGGGAATGCTAAAACATTATGCGACTGATTACAACGATATTAGGATAAGTGAACTAAAAATATTTAATGACTTATATATATCAGATGAGGAAGATGATTATCCAGATTATCCGACTATTGATCTTAGTTCTATTAGTCCCGAAATGGCTGTTAAGGCATTAGAACTGCTTAGAGATGGTCATTTAGAAGTAGATATGTATGACATGCCACATTTCTCAAAAGATTATTTACAAGCCCTAAGGGAAGGAAAATAAAATGCCGTTAAAGCAGAGTAAGGGAATCCAAGAAAAGAGGGATTCCAAGACTGAATTTGAGTTAAAGATTCAGTCTTACATTAACTCATCATATTCTTTGATTATGCCGGTAAAAGATGATACTGTCATTTTTATCAAAGATCCAGTTAATGGGAACAATACCAAATTGAAAGTCAATACTCAAGAATATTATGACTTTCTTGAGAGACTTATTGGTTATGGCTTAGAGCAGAAACTAGATAAAGATTTTGCTCGTGTCAGCCAATTTGGAAATACATACAATGAATCATGGAACCAATATAAAAACAATAAAGCAGGGAGAACAGAATGAAAACAGTAAAAAAACCAACAATTGAAGAACTAATCAATGGATTTGATTATATTTATAATCCAAATACTTTGGAACTCGATGCTGAAGAAGCTACAGATATTTCAATAAAAAATCTTCTGGCATTGCAGAATGTTACCCATGAGGATTATGATGTAAATAACTTTCATAAGTTAATTCAATCAATTGAAGCCAATGGCTTAACTAATTTCAATATGACAACATTTATTGCTAATATTGAAGATATTGTTCTGACCGATATAGAAAGCACCCCAATTAATAATCTTACATTGTTTTCTAGTGCAGTAGCTTGTGATAATGCATTTGATGTTATCACAAGTTCATTCAATTGCGATAGTGTTGGTTGTATTGCTGGATTTGCAACAGCTAATGCTCTCAATTGGCAACAGCCTAAATGGATGAAAAGTGATTCAAGAGAATATTTGAAGTTCTTTGAAAATATAGCCTGTAATTATCTAAATATCCCGCTAGAAGTAGGCAGAAGGATATTCTACGGAGATAATGGTAGTCTTTGGAGTTTCTTAAGATTCAATGAACCATCAGACTATGAGTCATTAAAGTGGGAAAACAGTACTCGTAGGTTAAATCGCTACAATTGTGATTATGATGATCAATGGGAATGTGAAAGTATTGAACTATCTTCAATCAATTATAAGGTAGCAGTAGAGGCATTGCATCGTATTATGGATGGACAAATCATATTTGCTAAAGATAACGAATACCTACCAGAATATGTCACTAATTACAATTCCAGAAAGAAGAAGGATAGCTATGACAACTGATGATCAAATAATTGGAGCAAAGATAAAAGAAGTAAGGTGGATGACTAAGAAGGAAATGATTGATGAAGGTTGGGAAGATTCTTATTACAATGTCCCAGCAGTTATTGTTTTATCAAGTGGAGCTATTATTTATCCAATGATGGATCCAGAAGGTAATGGTCCGGGTATACTTGTAGGAAAAAATAAAGATGGCGGTTTCTATTTCGAACCAGCTAATAAACAACAAAATAACAAAACAACAGGAGCAGATAATGATTAAGACAAAAACAATACAAACAGATAAAGTAACCGACCGTGATATGTTCAACTATATCACTCAGCAAATGCTAAAACAGGGGGTGAAGTCTCAAGACCAATGGTACAATGAAGAAGATGGTATTGTAGAAGATGGCGATACCTGTCAATATTTTGGTTATGATATGCGAACAGACACCTCTTTGAGATGTGCTGTCGGCTGGGTTATGAATAAAGAAGTGTTTAGAGAATATGAAGATCAAACGTGTGAAGAAATTGAAGGCAATGGTATCTCAACGACTTCAGCATTAGAAGTCGTAATCTTGTCAAATGAAAACTGGGCATTCGCTAACGAGTCTTGGATAATGCTTAGCATTATGCAAAGGATTCACGATAATCTCAGTCCAGAACAATGGAGAGACGCTTTCAACAATATGTCATATATGTTTAATTCTGAAGGAAGTTTCTGCCCTAGCTATATTGTTAAAAATACAAGTGGTGATCATCTTAATCATGATGAGCTTTATAAATCTTGTGATGGTGGTGAAGAATTAAATTATGTAGACTTTGAATACATTGGCATTTCTTACGCGATTAAAAATCATAATGGTCGTGTGGTCGGGTCAATCAGTAATGTAATTGAATCAGATGAATTCATGGATTGTCTTGATCCTAAAGTAATTGGCTCAAATATTCTTGACGCTGAGAATCAGGAAACTTCTGATGTTAGTGCAAAGAATTTCTTGGATATTGCTGACGCAATAAGGCTAGCGCAAAAGCAAGAGGAGTTGATTCTAAATGCTAACACGTAAAACATATTTTATCTGGGCAGCAATTTTATTAACCTTCTATATTGGATTGAGGATTTATGCAAGAAGAGATTAATGAAGAAAGATTTGTCTCTGTCGATAAGGTGAAAGTCCTTATCGGCAAAGACAATACAATCTATGTGAAGAAATGCATAGAATGTGGAAAGAAACTAACAATGGAAGAGGCATCTTATGGACACGATTGTGAATAATAATTATTAACCACTACAAAAGATAGAAAGTGACAAATATGACTAATCGAGATACGCAAGACATTATTATGGGGCAATTAATTAATTTGCAAGAAATAAGTGATCACAATCATGCGCTTGTAACAAAATCATTAGAAACTGTTGCAGAGGTGCTTGCCCTTTTAAATGAGAGAATAGAAAAGCTTGAAGCAGAGATGAAAAGCTAATGAATAAGATTATTAGAAATGAAGAAGAGTTAGTATCTGAATTAATACAATATCTTGAAATGCAGTATGAATATATATCAACGCCATCAGATGAATTAGTCTATAAGCAATGGATAACCTGGCTAATAAAACAACTAGAGGAGATAAAATGAAAATAGAGAACAAAGTATCATTGGATGAACTTGTTGCTGCATATTCCGATATAGTAACTGCTGATGCAAAATATAAATCAATAAGTTCAAAAGATATTAAGGAATATACTGATGAAATCGCAAGGTGTAGAGAAGTAATAAATAAGAGTGAAGTAGAATTGGCTTCTGCTACCCCAAGTGAATACGACATCAATAACTTTGAAAAATTGATTGATGCCATTAATGAATCAGGCAAGTATCATTTTAATATGTCAACATTCTTTTACGAAGGGGATGGATCAATTTACGAAAGGAATGGATCAATTCGGCCATCAAGACATAGAGTTGGCTATGTAGCCGAAAACATATTGAATACAGATAATAAATCATTTAAATGTAATTCAGGTGCTTGTATTGCTGGATTTGCTAGTGCTATAGCTCTTGATTGGGATACATCAAAAACTGCTTTTACTGAACAGGTTAGTAATTATGAACATTGGCAACATATTGCTTGCCATTTTCTAAATATCCCACATGCAGTTGGTACAAGAATATTTTTTGCAGATGGTGGATCAATTTGGTCATATTTAAAGCCCAGAATTAATTTCTTTTCTAGCCTAGAATGGGGTGAAGATTGTGACTACGAAGTAGATTACGGTAGCATTGATGAATATGAATATGAAGATCTCAGTGTAAGTCTTAGCTCAATTGATTACCAGCATGCAGTAAAAGCATTAACAATGATTAAGAAAGGTGAGCTATCATTTGATAAAGATTCTAATCCATTCTTAACAGATTTATGTGTAGAATGGGTCAAAGAATAATCCCAATGTTGGGGTAGGGTAATCATAAGGAGAAATATGAGAAAACCAGATCTTATAAGTAATGTAGCAGGTGCAGATGAAGAATTGAACTTTAAAAAGCCTACGAGAGCTCCTAAGCGTTCTCATAGGGTTTTTAGTTGGGGTTGGTTCTTTGAATTGGCGCAAAAAAGATACTATCAAACCGTGGGTGGAAAAAATGACTGAATGGACTGTCGGACAGATAATTAAAGAATTGCAAACAGCTTACAAGCCGGATGAGAAAATTGTTTGCATATGGTGGGACAAAAGCCTACCGTATCTGGATAGAGAAATAACAAGGCCGGAATGGGAAAAGGTTCTAGAATTGATTAATGAAGAGGACTTCGATATACCTAACTCAATGATCTGGGATACGATAACGGTATATCTCAAGGCAATAACGGGGGAAAAGTAATGGAAACACCTCAAGAGTACACAGAACAAGAGTGGAAGGAACTATTTGCCAGAGTGCTTGCCAAATTGGAAAAGAATGCGAATGTACAAGACCCTATGAAATCATATCTTGTAAGCGCACACTATTCAGATATTGTTGAAGCTAATAATGCGGATGAAGCTGCTGAGAAGATGTATGGAATGATCTCGGATGGTTTAATTAAAAGATATGAGTGGGAATTTACAGTAGAAGGACGTGAGGGTGAAGATTAAGGTATGGATACATCTACCGAATAGGTCTATCTAAATGGATACGTCCACCTAAAAAGAGACGACAAGTACGCAAATTTGTCTATAAATTCATTAATTTATATGGTGTATTATAAAATATAGGGTAAAAACCTACCAAAACCTGCTAGAAATGTGAAGATTTTCACAAGAGGTCTATAAAGAGACCCCTATACCCATACATAAAGGTTCTAGAAAGATAAAACAATGTATTAATAATAGAACCCGGCATAGAATAGATGATAGAACAACTCATAGAACTATTGATGATAATAGTGATGAATCTCATCATTCAATTACTACTGCCACTTACCATTTAGATCCGGAATTTACTCAGCCTTTTGATAAGGGATTACAAGCGTGTAATTCACAAAGGAACAAGTGGGCTAATGTATTGCCCATAAAGGTATTACATTATCTAAATCATTAGATAAAGAATGAGATGAATTTTTTTGCGTACTAAAGTGTAATATTACATTTGTAATGTTACCAACCGTAATATTACATACCAGATCATTGGCTAATAGGTCGATCATTAGGTGAGGTAATGTCGTAAAGTAAGTTCGCGCCAATAGATCGACACTAATATTTTTTTTAGGTAGAGGTTGGTTTTTTTTAGTTATGCCGATACGCTGAATGTGACGGTTGGAAATCGTCAAAAATGAATAAAAAAATACATCAACCAAAACAACAAAAAAAGGAAAAAACAATGGCTACAGAAAAAAATGACGATTTCGAAATCGTCAATGAGAATGAATTGGATTTCGCCACCCGTGGGCGTAAATCTAAAATTACACCTGAGCAAATCAATGGCGTTAGGGAATTGCTAAAAAAGAACCCAAATGGTTGGGTAAAATTTAGCAAGTTCGCTATTCCAACGGATTTGACTGAGAAAAAAGATCAGTCAAATTACAAGGCAAAAGTTAGCGCAACTATTCGCCAAATTGCTGAGAAATTGGGAATGGAATGTGTTATCCGTTGGCATAAGGGAAATATTCCTGCTGCCAAATTTGCTAAGGTTAGCAAATAAAAAAATAGACAAAAGATTTCCAATTGTTATGGGTGGGGGTAAAACCCCACCCATTTTTTTATGTCTAGTCTCAGATGAAAGATTACGTCGATCATTAGATGAAGATCGACCCATTTTTTTATTTTACAACGGTGTAATGTTACAACGGTGTAATACTACGAGCCATAAAGGTAAAGAGTAATATTACGGATTACATAAAGGTTTGTAGTAGTCTTACATAATGAATTACATAAAGGCTTACTAAAAAAGTGAGACACGGTGTAATATTACAATGGTTGTAATGTTACATGAGAGTAACATTACACCCACCTGTAAGATTACATAAAGGTAGTCATAAAGGTAATATTACATATGAAACAATAGATTACTAAAAAGATGAGATCAACCTGTAATATTACCGTAGGCGTTACGGCCGTGTAACTTTACTGCCGTGTAAGTCAAGGCCAATCCACCGGGTCGATAGTAGGCAAAAAAAAACGGCGACGCAAGGTAAGGGTGGTGAAGCCTTACTTACGTCGCCGTAATTTTTATTCTTCTGTTGCCACGATAGGAATACGCCGAAGCGTAACCGTCGCCGTAAGTCAAAACTTACAGATGTGTAAGACTAGAACTAAGCAGACTTAGAACTACGACGAACGGTAGGCACGCCATCCACGGTAAAGCGGACAGATACCTTGATGCCGACAGACTTACCTGCGCTACGCAATGATGCGAGCACACGGGCCTTGGCAGCCTTGTCCTTCGGGTCAATTTTCATTGACCGAATTGCCAAAACTTTACCAGGGGCAAGTTTGACAATTGCCTGAGCGATAGCAGGGTCAACTTGTGACTTGCGACCGCGAGCGGCAAAGGTTAGTTCGTTTTCGTTCACAATCTCAAAGTCAAAGTCGTCAGACTTGGGCATTGAAAACCCCTTTCAAGGGTTGAGTGAAGTTACGAAGGATAAAGTAATTCTATTTCTAGAATTACTTAGCCGTAAGTTTTATGTCGCCGTTCGTTACCTTACGGCGGGCAGGGTTCGCTAGCAGCCTGCTATCCCAAACTTACAGCGGTGTCAGATTACACACCGCCGTATCACCACACTCGCACGGAGCCGATGCTCGGCTGTAAAGTTACAGCCCGCCTACTCCGCCACCGCAAGTACGGGTCAAGGTGACAAAGCAAGTGTATCAGGTAATCGGGTAAAGCGGGCGGATGGGTCAAAAGCCTGGAATTGGTAGCTTGACGTAAGAATAGGTGGCATAAAGGATAAAGGAATAGGTCAAATAATAGATGAAACAATGATCTGTTTTCTTACATGGCCGTAAAGTTACATTAGATCTTCATAAACTAGCCCGGACGTAATGTTACATTAGAAATTCATACTAAACAAAAGATACACTCCTGTAATGTTACAGTGGGCGTAATCTTACAAGCAGAGTAAGATTACGCCCCCGGTAATATTACACATAGGTAACAAAGGAAAAGGGCTTGGGTCGATAGACCCAAGCCCCTATCCCCGTCACTTGGGGGAGTGTGACTTATTCGCCAACGAGTACCACTTGGGGGACTCCATTTAGCGACCAGCGAATCGCTACCTTCTTGCCAGCCTGACGGCTTGCTTGGCGAATCTGAGCCGAGACCCTAGCCTTGTCTGTCTTAGCCTTGGGGCTTTTTAGGTCTACTGCCATTCCCGTCAGTTTGAGCCCCTGTCCCTTTTTGAGTTTTGCGATAGCACTCACCAAGTTTGGTGAGACCATACTCTTACGCCCACGCTTGGAAAACTCCAAGTCAGACTCCGAGACTATCTCAAAGATGTCGTCTGTTGCCATTGTGATTACCTTGCCTATCTGGGGTTACTTTTTGTTCGCCCCTTGTTACTTACCAACCTAGTACCTGCCCTAGTCTGTTGCTACTGTCTTGCGTAAGAATAGAAAAAAAAACACTCCAAAACCCTAATGTTTATGGGCTTTTTGAGAGTGTGACGCGAGACACACAAGGATTACTAAAATTACATCATGTAAGAATAGGCAACAGCCTAAAATTACACAGCTGGCACGAACAAGTGTTTGGTATTAGGTTTCATAAACTTCCATCTATGTAAAGTTACATTTACGAAAGGATACTAAACTTTCCTTACATTCCGGTAACATTACAGCGGGCGTAACTTTTGATCTGCAAAAGTCTTACGCCCGCGTAATCTTACACCGAAAAAATAAAAATTACATGCATGTAAGCCAAGTCTTGACTTACATGTATGTAATTCTACAACCGTGTAGCTTTACTTGGGTGTAACTTCCAACCCTACCAGGGTCTTTATCATTTCTTTACCAAGTATGTAATCTTTCGCGATAAGTTCACAACCCTCACAGTCGCATTTTTCCAAATACTTATCGTTTATGGATTTATTTATTTCCAGAGTATCCATCATTGTCGCAAGTGTATGGAGACCAAAGTGGGTATTTGGTGGTGTAACATAACCACCGTGTAATTTTTTACCATCTTCCATTATCTTTTCCATTTGCTCAACATTGTTTAGTAGAGCATTTTTATCATCTTCATCTAATGCGATTTCATTATTTACTAATCGTGATGCTGTTACGTCGGCGTAAGAAATAACCTGTGATGCTGTTACAGCAACTAACATTTTCCACACTTCTAAACTAACGGGCTTTTGTTTCATCGGTGTAATCTTTCTGGGAGTAGTGATCCTGCCTTTTGGCATTACCAATACCCTACCAGATACCCAACCCAATTCCAAACATACTATGTAAGGTTACAAGACGCTTTATAGTTACAATGTAACATTACATTTTTGGTTTCATAAAAAATCATCACCGTAATCTTACAATTATGTACTCCATAAAGAGACAGCTTGTGTATTATTACAGCGGGCGTAAGGTTTCATCCCCCCAAACCTTACGCCCGCGTAATCTTACTGATGTGTAACATAAGTAAAGCCCGCCTCCGGGGGGTCGAAGGCGGGCTTGACTTAGATTACTTGGATGTTAGATGTTGCCCCAATTGCAACCGTCTGGATTATTATTCATGTTATCGGCTTCGCAGGTTATCCAGACATAGCCACTCTCGCTGTCGGGTTCATCAGTAAAGATGCAATGAGCGCAGGGCAACATTGTTTCGGTGTAATCATACCGATCCCGATAGAACTTACGAACCTTCTGGGCTATTTGCTCATCTGTTTCAGACATTGCTATTCCTTTCGTTGTGGGTTGAGTATTGCATTACCAATAGTCTACATAACTTACATAGGTAATGCAAGTCATAAAGTGTAAGGCTGTGTAAACTTACATACTAAATAATCTACTCAATGTAACATTACCGCTGTGGGTGTAAGATTAGCGTAGCGTTAATCTTACACCCACCTTTATGTAAGATTACAAAGGGTGCTTGGAATGATCACGTAATTTTAGTAGAATAGAAGTATGAACATTATCCAAATAATCATCCTATCCACACTTATCGTTTATGCTATCTACCCGACCTATGTAAAGTTACATAATCGTCGGCAGGACTTCTGGCAAGAAGTTTGGAATAGCAAAACAGACGAAGAATAAGTATCTAAGGACACTCTCCATAAAGAATAAGACTACTAAAATTACACATAGGTAATCTTACATACTGCGTGGTGTAAGATTACACCGTTGCTGATCGTGCTTGCAAAAGTTAGCACGATGCTAGCAATAGTGTTGTGTACCGTCTATGGGATAGTAGCAAGTAATGTTGCGACCTGGTACACTTACAGCGTCGGGCAATAACGCACGACATAACGAAAGGATCAGAAATGTCCCCAAAAGCAAAAGCATTCGCAAAAATGCTTAGTACCAAAATAGGTACACGCAATAAGAAAAATAACGGCAATGGGTGCAAGCCCGTGTACGACAATAAGTACCTAAACCTACTTGTGGCGCAAGCCTTAGAAATGAAAAAAATGCCAGACGGAAAAAATAACCGCGAATGGTGCAAGTCAATGAATGCACCGATAGTAGATGTACGAAAAGTGGTACACGAAAACCAAAAAAGTGTTTCCGTTTTGCGACCAGAAAACCTGGTACGCCAGCGACTAGAAACACTTGCGACTATCGACAAGCGCATCGCAAAAATTGCTTATTGTCGCTATCTCGTAAATGGTACTGCCGATGCGACTAATCCAGAAAATGATGACGCATACAAGGTGTATCTTTTTCTGGAATAAAGAATAAAAGAATAAGAAAGAAGTCGGGGCAGAAATGCCCCGGCTTTTTTTTTGTATCCGATTAGTCGATCGTGGCGTGTCTCATAAAAGGTACACACTTCTATTATTACATAATGTACCACTAATGGTACATCGTTGTGAGATTACAAATCCTTACTAAAAATGAGAATGAGAACCATTCCTATTCGACGGGTGTGATCGGCTACCTTCGTGGGCCGCTTACACCCGTCCGTAAGGTTTGGAAGCAGGATGTAAGATTACTCACCCCTTGTGTAAGATTACTGACCTCTCAAAAGAGGTGGTTGCAATTCCTCCTTGCCCCTGCTAGGGTAGGGGTATGACCACGACCTACCTATTCGCCCTTGCTTTCCAAAACTTACACGGCGTGAGTGTTGCCGACACTTTGCGGGGTGTAAAAGTGTGGAACATTTGTGGTACAAAGCACATCATACAGCCCGACGAGGTAGATGCGTTTGAGAAAGATTACATCCGTGTACCACAACTGCCTTGGGTTGAGCGTCACGCACAAGCACTGACAAAAGACCGAACAGCAGAGGCAGTGAAGGCGTGGCAGTTTGAAGGGTTGCTCAATGGTGACACGCTCGCCATCGCCTGCCGTTTGCGTGACCTCACGAGCCTGATGAGCAACGAGCGAGAGATTGCAACCGTGCGCCTGTATCGTGGTGCACGCATCAGCCCCGAACAGCAAGCAACGCTGGTACCAGAACAGCCCCTCGCAATGAGCACCGATAAGATTGTCGCCAAACAATTCGCTGGAAAGAACGGCAAGGTGTACACATACAAGGAGAGTACCTTGATTGGTATTGACCTCGCAAAGTTTGGCGGGGTACGGCGAACAGTTGGGGAAACATCACGACCAGAAAAGGAATGGTTGATACACACATTGAGTTTCATAAAGTAAAAGAAAAGAAAGATTACGATTGCGTAACCTTACTAAAAAAAGAGAATGTACCTGTGTTGGTACTGCGGGTGGTCGGAAACGCGAAGCTGTCCGCTCCACCCGCCGGCAAGGTTACGCATAAAGACTTAGATCCTGTAAAGTTACACGCATTAAAAATGAGACACTCATAGACTCTATTGGCGTTGGTGTCGTAATGTTACACATACTAAAAATGAGAGAGAATAAAGGACTAGGTTCTTGGGTGTAATGTTACTAGGGCGTAAGGCAAGAAGATCGCCCGACCGGGCGGGCTCGACGAACCCCATAACGCACGAACCCCCCGCCAACCCTTGCGGGCGGGCGGGGGGCGGGGGGGTACCCTTGGCGGTACTACTTGCGGTGGAGAACTACCCAGAACGCTTCGGGGTTGGTCTCGGTAATGGCGGGGCTCCCGTTGATTAGGTAGCGGGAGTACCCAACCCCGCCCGCTTGGGGGGCGTAGGTTGCCATTGATGCCAGCCGAGCCCTAAGGGTGTTCTCAGGGCGCTTCACCAACTTGGCGGGCTCAGGGTTGCGGACAACCTTGCGAGCGTCAACTATGACGCACTCCGTTGGGTTGGTAATCGCCCACTCACGGGCGGGGATACCCTTGGCGGGGCGCTTGGTAAGCACCATTGCCACCGCCTGAGCGAGATACTGCGCCCCGTTGTCGGTGTAGTGGCGCTTCACTCGGCGCTTGGCGTTGGTCTTGTTGGCGGTCTCCCGCTTGGCAGTCAGGGCGTTGAGAACGCCCCTAGCCTTGGTCTTGGCGGGCTTGGCGCTTGCCTTGCCCTTGGTCTTGGTCTTGCTTGGCATTGCTGTCTCCCTTGTTGGTGGCGGGTACTGCCCCCGCCGTTGGTAATGCCAACCCTAGCAGGGGCGTAGCATTACGGGCGAACCCTTGCCCCAACCTATGCCCCGCAAACCCTTGCCCCATAAGGGTTTCAGAAAGTTCACCTATTGTTCACCTAATCCTTGCCCATAATCTCACCTATTGACCCCCCCGAACATACGTTCGCCACCGAGCTGGAATCATGCATAACACGCTAAAAATATATACTCAAATTTTCGGAATAAACGGCGCGGGCGAAAAAAGGCAATAGCCTACCCTGCCGGGATAAAAAGCTTTAGCAGAGTAGGCGGGCCAGATGGAAGCCCCTTCTTGGGTATAATGCAACTATAACGGTCCCAAGGCGCAGAGTGCTTACACGCGAACTCTACGTGATAATTGTATCATAAGTTTCTTAAAAAAACCGGGTGTATATTTTTCTTCAGTTGTCGCAGACACATGATGCCTTGGATAGATATAATGCCCATTGATCACCACTCCGAGTTTAGCCTTGTGCTGTTTGCTGATATCGTCCATTATTTACCCCCGAAGATATATATTAACAAAAAATCGTCCAACCACAAGCACGCTTCTGAGGCTGTGACTTGTGTAGTATCTTTTTCGGCCACATTATTCCCAAAACCACTCATTAACTTCCTCCTGATCATAGAAGGGCAAATGGCTTTCGCTTGGCAATGGATTTGGCTTATTGTCTTGGTTATTTATATCGTAGTCATACCGGTCATCATCGGAGGTAAGCCATTTATCCCCGTCCTCAACATCCCATAATGTTTCATTGACCAACCTATCAATTACATTTTCACCTTTCTTTGTTGTAAATGATGGATCCCATAGTTTTATTCTATTATTTGGCTGAATAGCGAAATTACCATCTTTACGCTGAATTACATGACCACATTTGTGTTGACCCGGATTTACCGAATACCCCGTATCAAGGATATTGATATCGGGAGTATGCCAATCCAATGTGAACATGTATTTGCCATCAACCTTTTCTTTATGGCGATTGATGTATGTCATTGACATCCCACGCATGTGCTCAAAGATTGTCACACTGATGTGGGATGAGAAGCTGTTCCATAGCACAAGGTCGTGTAGATCCACCTCAGGAGCGTCTAGGGTGGTACAGAATGCATTTATAGGTGCTCTCCACCAAACCCCGCCATCTTCCATTAGAAAATGAAATACGGGCGCTCTGTCGGGAATGGATGCAACACCAAAGATTACGCACGGAAACTTCAAATTGTGACTATCTACTTGATTACGAAGAAAATTACCCCGGACATAGCACTCAATGGGCGGGATGGATGCGTTTAGTTCAGGCACTGTTCTTTCGGCGTTTCTCTAGAATCTGAAAGTCTTTTACCTTTGTTTCACCCATATAGTTCCAAGCGTAGCCTTCCTTGATTAAAATTTCATTAACCGATAACTTGCTATCATCAATAAACAGCCAGCCAAGAATTCTGCCGTACTTTTCTGTAGAATCTGGCTTTTCTGTTTTAATTGCAATACTAGACGCGCCCTTTAAAAGATCGCTCAATTTTTCTTTGACCTCAAGACCTAGCTTTTTCTCGTGAATGTCTTTAGTTCTTGATTCTGGGGTGTCAATACCGGCCAACCGAACTCTTTGGAAAAAAGAAATATTAAACCCCAAATCAATATCAACATCAATGGTATCCCCATCAACGACCTTGTATACCTTTTTGACTCTATACTCGTACATAGCAATAGATTATACCACAGTTGCTCCCAGAGTAGGGCTCGAACCTACGACAAACGGATTAACAGTCCGTTGCTCTGCCAACTGAGCTATCTGGGAATAAATTATGGATAATTAATCTGTTCTTTTACTTTATTTAAAGAATCATTGTCTGTTGTTCCCCAATAACCAAAATATTCTCCAGACATTATTTTATTAAAATTAATTTTTGAATTATTTATTTTTGTAAGTAAATAGTTTGATCCAACCTGATTTGGTTTGTATAATCTCCAGTCATCATTTTGTTTTGATGGCTTGCTCATAAATTCTTTACTTACATGCCCTTTATTTAAAGTAGCAATAGTTGGATATTTAGGGCTAAAAATTCTATACCCTCTACTTAAAAGTCTAATAGAGTAGTTAGTTTGATCTCCATGAAAATGGTCCTCTGGATCGTGCATAACTTCCCTGGTTAGTTTTGCTTTAGAAAACATAAAGGTTGCATGAATGCAGCCTGACTCTTTGTATTCATTTTCTTCTATATAGTGATCTCCATAAACTATTGGAAACCCAACAGTATCTTTATTAAAGTCTTGATTTTGCATTCCATCATAGACAAATTTAAGACTTGTCATGCCTCTGTTTACTAACTCTTCGGCATTTTTTTCTAAGTTTAATGGATCTATTTCAAAAATTTCTTTCTTATTATCCACAACAGCATAAACTTTTTCAGGGTTTTCATCATTATAAGTCCACATGAACCCACTAGATGCAGAAAGAATTAGTTTATCTTCATCAATATTTTCTTGATCTTTGATTTTATTAAAAACATTTATTAACTGAGTATCCCAGTTTTTACTAAAGAATGTATGAGCATCTATCTGAAACATATAATCAAAATCTTTAAACTGTAATAAAGCGGCATTCATTCTGCCAAACCCCGTACCCATAGGTGCTGGAGTTATTACTTCAACATAAAAAATTCTATGATCAGTAAGTAAAAATTCATTGTTTAATAAAGAATGGTCTTTGTTAAGGATATTGTTAAATATTCCAAAATAAACTTTCTTTGGATCCTCAGCATTTTGTAAAGCACTTCTTACAGTTTGCTCTATAAATTTCTCTTCGCAGGCTGCTATTGGTATAAATATTGAATCTTTGATCAAATTCTTTTACCTTTATTTTTCTTAATTCTTGTTTTTGTTTTTTTATTTGGCATTTTTGGAAGGGGCATTATTGGTGACACAACTTCTGCAATCAAATCAATCACTCTTTCTGTTTGGTATTCAATTGCATTTATAGTGGCTTGAACAATTTTTCTACCATTAGCATCATCTTCAAATGGCTCCATGACTTGTCCTGCCGATTCCGTGATTGGCGACAGATGACAATGTAACAACTCATGAACAATTGTATTTCTTAAAGATTCGGGTTTTTCTTTTTTATAATTTTTATGCAAAGCTATGGTCGCACGATATTGACCATAAATAACATCACACTCACCAAGGGCATCGTTAGAGCAGGGTTTATCTCTTAATTCAATTTTCCATTCCGACAACCCTATTCTTCTTCTAAGAATTTGCACATAGGAATTAATCCACGGCTCAATATGTTTTTGTTGGCTATTTGATTGCATTGATCATAAAACTTCCATCAATCAAGACAAAAGTTTCCTCCCTATCAAATACAAGATGTTCAGAACTTACAAAGTTAAAAAACTTCTCTAGTTCTTCAAGGACTATAGGAACATTCAGTTCTGAGCATGTATACAAGTCAAACTGTACAAGAGCGGGATCTTTTTCATCCCAAACATGAAATGCAATATGCGATGTTTCAATCATAACCACGGCAGTCAGTCCGCGGTTCCCTGGTTCATTAACATAGGAAACGAATGGTCCTTGAATAATTTTCATATTAATTTTTTCAACAAGACTATTGAGCCAACGAATCGTAATCTCGCTGTCACTCGGTGGTGTCTTAGCAAAACCCCTTAGCAGGAGATGTTTGTGCATAGGAACTTTCATTTCTCTCCCAACTCATACATGAAAGTATTATTTAACCACATTATGGCAATGATGGAATATCCGATTATGTCAAGGAAAGTATCATATAAACTTTCACCAGGAACAGCATTTTGCATGTTTTCTTTTTGCAGAATATTCTCTGCTCTTGCAATCTTGTCGTGAATTCTTATTACCAAGCCAGTGATACCAAACATGGCAATGTTATGATGACCATAATCCTTTTGTTTATTAATAACAGTTATAACAACTTCAATCATCCTGGCGGAGTTTTTAGGATATAAAACTTTTATTGCACGAATTGCATTTGATGCAAATGCATACCACATAAGTTTGTGCTCGGATCTATCACCGTTGCTTCTTCCTTCAAGGCAATCAACTTTTTGTAAATACAAATCTGAGGAAATATAGTCAGCAATGATATTTCTAAGATTTGTGATTTCTGGATTTGAGGGCACTAAATATGGTTTAATATTAAAATCTTTATAGGTGTTATGCCTATCCCACAACTCTTCTGCTGCGCTAAAAGCAGCTTGCTCCCACGTCATATTGCCACTATTTAGAAGATACGAAGTTTTTACAATGGTCATATGGGTGGGAACAATCTGCCTTGGATTACTTTACTTCGGCTCGCTCAGTCTCTGGGTTGAGTATCTCAAACTTACCACGCTGAACTTTTCTAAAATAATGCCGATTGGCATTATAGAAATTATAAAAAGTTGGTAATGAAATACTAATATTCTTGGAAATTTCTGCTGGGGTAACAACCTTACCAACATTAGTCTTCAAGAATCCAACGATTGAATCTTGCTTGGAACGGGTTCTTGTCACTTTGTCTTCACCTCCTTTTTCTGGAAAATTAAGTTTTTGCCAAAACTGCTTAGCAGTATTTTCTGGCAAGGAATAGTGCCTGACAATCTTTGATAAATTCCAGCCTTTATGATATCCATAGAAAACACTTGCGAAAATCCTTTCTGCAGTTTCCGATGTCCATGGCAAAAACTTCGCCATCGCAACATCGTATAGTTTTTCAATCTCGGAAAATGGCATCTTCCATTGACCGGACTCTTCTTGCTCTGTTGTTTCTGGGGTGTCGTTCATGGAAATATACTAACACACAAAATAAAATTAAAGCCCGGTTTGCAAAGTTATTTTAAAATAAAAATGCGATCAACCCCGTACACCTAGAATAACTTTTCAGAATATCCTAAGCCCAGAACTGACCGCAAATTTTTATTTTTTCTTGATTTTAATTTTTGTTGGCATTGTATGATCCAATACTAGGTGAGAGTCAAGTTTTTCTTCAACATGATCAATCTTGACTTCAACATGATGAACATCCTTGTGAAGATCAATAAGTTTTTCCATTACGCTACCGTGATCTGCTTTGTTCTCTTCTCTACCCTTTTGAACCAACACGGCTAGCAATCCACCGATTGCAGTAATAACTGCTACAATGACGGCTTCCATAACTTATATTACTTCGCCATCAAGAATTCAGCAATGACACTTGTATCAATATCAAGTTTTCCGTGTTTTGCTTCAAACGAAGAAAGAGCAGCAACCAGGTCTTCTTTCTTGACTTGCTCTGCTTTTCCTGGACCGTCAACATCGCTTGCTGCTGGAGCAGATGATGCTGGCTCACCAGTGTCGCCATGATGCGTGCCACCCAAAGATGTTGTGGTCTCTGTAAGCATATAGGTAACATCTTTTACTGCCTTTGACAAAGTATCAACTTGCTCTTGATGATAAGAAGCAGCAGCGAGCGCTTCCTTCAGCAAGAACTGATGCTTCAAGATCATCTTCTCAGCATTATCTACTGGAATCTTAATTGTATTAGTCATAAAACCTCCTAGGTGTTTATATATTGTATCAGAAGAGACTACTCTGTACCATTGATTTCCATTTCATTCTCTTCTATTTCGTATTCTTCATCATTAACGACCCCATCTGGGATGATAGCGAAGCGACATTTGCCTTCTGGCTCAACTGCTTGCGCTATAATCTTGCAAACACCAGCTCCTTCATATAGTACACAATTAGCGCATTTTACGCCAATATCGGCAACATCGTTTTCTTCTGGTGAATCGTATCCTGCCCACACCCCGATAGCGTCTTCATTAAACTTGCCATATCTGTCAGTCAAGGCTATCAAAAGATCCGCTAGCATTGCTTCCTGTTCGTCAAGGTCATCAGCAACTTTATTTACATTTTCAAAAGACTTTGAAACAACCCTGTACCCGCCACCTCTTTTCTTATATTCTCTAACTAGCCAAGCATTTGCATAGGCTGATGGATAAACATCAAACTTCCTTTTGGCTTCTGCTTTAACTCGAGCGTACAATCCTGGATTTGTGGGAACATTTCTTGATGCCTTTTCTACATCAGTAGAAACATTGATTGGTTTGTTTCCATCCCGAGTTCTTGTCGACTCAGCTCTCCGCTTTCTCTGAACAGCTGATCTAATCTGAGCAGGGCTCATTCTTGCTGCCCTTGCTGCTGGAACGCACTTTGGGTATTTGCCGGAACTAGCATCCGATCTACCACACGACTCATAACCGCCACCAGCTTTGGGTCTTGAAATATCAACCCATCTTTCTCTAAACCATGTATCAAGATTCTTCTTCAAATACTCCGACATGGAGTTGGCTTTCTTTTTTCTTTTTTTTGGCTTTGCATACCCCTGTTGTGGATTCTTAATTCCGGAGCCCATTGTCCCCGTTGAGACAACTTCCTTCTCAACGTATCCAGCCACTCTTGCAGCGACACCTTGTGCATTGGCTTTTTTACGTGCTCCATTTATGGAGGTTTCATCACCAGGGGTGTAGGTATAGCACTTGCCACCTTTGCCCCATTTAAAACCGGGTTTATTTTCAAAAGAACATGACTCAATAGGCATAAAAACCATTCTAACACAATTTATTGATAAAAGCTAACTAAGTCTTCTTTTGACCATCTTTGAACTGGAATTTCAACTCTATGAAAAGAATGGAAGGCATCCTCAGATGAGTACACGATTCTAGCATAGGCTTTTCTAGCTCCCTCATCATAAGCGCGACATTGTGGATTATGGCAAAAGTATAAAGCCTTATATTGAAATTTATCCTGATACAGATGAATTGCATTTACAACAAATAGTATTTTATTGCAGTAGGGGCAAGACTTGTCTGGATAAGGAAAATCCTTGATCTTACCACCTACAATGTTTCCTATCATCATTCCTCGCTTTGATCCCCTTCGTCATAATCAACTTCTCCAAGATCTTCAAAATCTTCTGGATTGTACTTATATCTATCAATACCATTTTCATCAAAAATTTTAACCTTTAATATATATGTAATTATCTCATCAATTTTATTTTTAGCAATCTCAACTCCATCCATCAAGGCGTTTAGTTCGTCAATTGACATAGGATAGTCATCACCTGGGGACATTATAACCAAAGACGGAACATAACCTTTTTCAAATGGTACAGCCTTAATTATCATCTGAAGAGAAGGGATATCCTCTAAGTCAGTATCATCATCAAAGTTTACAATTCTCATTTACTTACTGCTTTTCTTAAAGAAAGCGTATAACCAGAGAACTGTGAAAGACATGAGTAGAGAACCAACATTGCCAGCATCATGATCAAAAGAAAAGTATAAAGAATACTTAATTAGTGATGCCGTTATTAATAACCAAATAATAAATACAAGAATTTTATTCACAAATACCTCCGGGGAAGAGCATAGCAGAAAAAAAATGAAAATTCGTCACATGGAATAAAAAAATCTGATATGCTTGCGCATGCCTAGCATGCAAGTATACTAAGCATACCTGATATACTTAAATAATACATAGCATACCTATATGTTACTAGCATGCTAAGTATACCAGTATACAGATTTTCAAAAAAAGAAAAAGGTGGTATTGTGGGTAATATGCAAATCGTAGCCGTTGTCGAGTCTGATGATTATGGTCCAGCCGTGATCCTTGATCCAGAGCATATCAGTATTATGAATATTGATGATTTTTTTATTGCCGCTACCAGATGTGTTTATACAAACCAACCAATTAGTTGCGAAATTTCTCAGGGCACAGCCGAGGCTTTGGTTAAAAAAGGGGTTCACTGTTTCAATATCTCTTCTCTAGATAGTACCCCTAATTAACAGAAAGGACACTAATGAAAAAAATAAGTTGGTTTAGTTTAAATCATCAAGACTCGTCTGGGGAAAATTGGTTTAGCCCTGGTTATTTCAATGCTGGATTGGCAACAATCAAAGCTCTTCAGAAAAAAAAATGTGCCGTATTCTACAATAGAAGTGATATCAATTATCATATAAACTTTTGCCCGCCAACATATTATCAGCTTAATTCAAAATACCATATCGGGTATACCCCGTGGGAATCAACCAAAATTCCTTTACACTGGCTTGACAATATGCGTAAGTGTGATGAAATTTGGACAACATCTAATTTTGTAAAAGAAGTTTATGAATCTCACAATGTGAACGCAAACATCCATGTTATACCGCATGGTGTTTCTGAAGACTTTAGTATTATTGAAAGAGAACTAACATCAACATTTAATTTTCTTCATGTTGGTGGGGATTCAAAAAGAAAGAATGCACAGATGGCCGTTGATGCATTCATGGAGTTGTATGAAGGGAATAACGATTACAGATTAATTTTAAAATATGATAAATTCTGCATGGCAGAGGTTTATATCAATGGTCGGCTGGTGCCAGCCTCACTTCACCCACAAATCATCGCCATCCCAGAATCACTGAGCCTTGATGATCTTGTTAAACTTTATCACCGATGCCATTGTTTAATATATCCAACAATGGGTGAAGGCTTCGGAATGATCCCGTTTGAAGCAATTGCTACAGGTCTCCCAACCATCGTGACAAATCTTACAGGTTGTGCAGATTTTGCGAATTATGCAATCCCACTAGGTGCAGTGATGAACAAGGCTGTTTGGAATGATCAACTGTACGCAACCGATACTGGGGAATGGGCGAGTCCAGATTTTGAAGAACTTATTGAGTTAATGGAAAGCGTTGTCAGTGAGTACGATGATGTCAAGAAATTTTTTGTCAAGTCAGCAAAAATTCTTCATTCCGAGTGGTCTTGGGATTCCACTGCTGCTAAGATCCTTGAGCGCTTGGAATTTTATGAAAATTCTTTTGCGTAGTCCTTAGTATTATTTTTTGACGAACAATCATACATCTAATAAAATTGTATTTCGCCCATCTGGAGGTCGTATGTCTATTATTTCAAATGAATTTATTAATTCCTATGCTACCCAAACACCCCCTTGGGGTTTTGGAGGTTTAGGAGAAATTGTTTATCTGCGAACATATAGCAGAAAGATTGAGGGCTTAGACAGGACTGAATCCTGGCCGGAGACCATCCGGCGTATCATTGATGGCGCAATAGAAATCGGCACTCCTTTTTCAGTACAGGAGGCTGAGCAACTTTTTGATCACATGTACAACCTCCGCTGTACCGTCGCTGGCAGGGCGCTATGGCAGCTTGGCACACCGCTTGTTTCAAAGTTTTCTGGAACATCGCTAAATAATTGTTTCTTTTCAAATATTGAAAAGATTGAAGATTTTGAATTACTTTTTGATTATCTAATGCTTGGTGGTGGTGTTGGGTTCTCTGTTGAAAGATCCAAAATTCATGATCTGCCAAAAGTAAAAGATGTCAAGGCAATTAAGGCAGAAAGAACAAATGATGCTGATTTTATTGTCCCAGACTCAAGGCATGGGTGGAGAGAACTTCTCCACAAGGTTCTTGAATCGTATTTTATAACCGGTAAAAGCTTTACATATTCAACAATTCTAATTCGTGAATTTGGTGCCCAACTAAAAACATTTGGCGGAACTGCCTCTGGCCCTGGAGCACTTGTTGATGGAATTGATGATATCTGCAAAGTCTTGAGTAATCGTACTGGGAAAAAACTTCGCTCTATTGATGTCCTAGATATTTGCAACATCATTGGTCGCATTGTTGTCTCGGGGTCTTCTCGTCGCTCAGCACAAATTGCAATTGGTGATCCCGATGACGTTTTATTTCTAAGAGCAAAGAACTGGTCCACTGGCTCTATTCCAGCGTGGCGAGCAAATAGCAACAATTCAATTTATGCTGATGAGTTTGATCAAATCATGGCTGAACTCTGGAAAGGCTATGATGGTTCTGGTGAGCCTTATGGTCTTGTTAATAGGAAACTTGCAAGAACTGTTGGTAGGCTTGGTGAGAGCTCAAGCGATCCTTCCATTGAGGGATTCAATCCATGTGCTGAAATTGCACTAGCCGATGGCGAATCTTGTAATCTTGCAACCATCTTTTTGCCAAACATAGAATCACTTGCACAATTTAAGGAAGTCTCAATTCTTTTGTACAAGATTCAAAAGCAAGTCACCCGCTTGGCATATCCATATGAGAAAACAAACAAAATTGTGCACAAGAATTCTAGACTGGGGCAATCAGTAACTGGTATTCTGCAATGCCCAGAGGAGAAAATTAATTGGCTTTCTGATGTTTATGAAAATCTAAAAAAGTTTGACAAGCAGTATAGCAAAGAAAAGGGATGGCCTCAATCTGTGAGGCTAACAACGGTACAACCTTCAGGAACGCTGTCCCTATTGCCAGGTGTGACTCCGGGCATTCATCCATCTTTTGCCAGTCATTATATTCGTAGAGTACGATTTGGTTCCGCAGATCCTCTAGTTGATGCATGCCGTAAGCGCGGGCACAAAGTTGTTTGGGATGTTGGTCTGGATGGAAGGGAAGATCACACCCGATATGTTGTTGAATTCCCCTGCAAGTCTCCAGAGGGTTCTATCCTTGCAAGTCAAATGACAGCAATTGAGCAACTTGAGTGGGTTAAGAAGATGCAAACGGTATGGGCTGATAATGCTGTTTCCGTCACTGTGTATTACAAAAAAGAAGAATTGCCTGAAATGAAGAGATGGTTGTCTGAAAATTATGATAATTCTGTGAAATCAGTATCGTTTCTTCTGCATGTTGATCACAACTTCCCGCTCCCTCCATATGAGGAAATAACCAAGGAAGTATATGACAAAATGGTTGCATCTATTGACTTCTCTATCAAATTCAATGGCGGTAGTGGTTTTGACGAAATAGACATTGATAACTGCGCCACGGGCTCTTGCCCAGTCAAGTAGTATCGTGAATGACAATATTTGACTGTGATTGGGAAAAACTGTACGGCTACTCGTCATTTTTATTCTTTTTTTAATAAAAATGGTGTACAATAGATTCAAATGAGTCAAGATCCTATTAAAAAGAAAAAACTCTGGGTCCCGCCAAGGACTTACGGAGTCTGTATCTGGATTATGCCAGATGGAAGTCCCCTAAGTGATGGAGATGGCTACTTATCTGCGGAGGGTTTTATCGGTGATGAGAATATTGAAAAGAGGGTAAAGGAAGCCGCCAAATATTGGACCGGAAGTGATGAAGGTCGCCTAACCTGGGTCCAAGGTGCCAGAAAGGTTTCAGCAAACGAGCGTGATGACCAAGTTGACAGATTAAAGAATGGGCTTGTTGCAGATCCATATGAAGATTTTTTTGACACCCTGAGGCCGTCATGACAAAAAATATGATGCACATTCAAGAAGATTCTCAAGAACTTGACGGCATTGAATATTTTGGAATGGAGTCAACACCAGTTGATGACGATCCCTTCATGAAAGTCTCTTTTGATTCCTTGTCCCCAAAAATGAAAAGAAAAGTGATGAGGCTATCAAAGAAGTTTGAGGGCACGGATGGTACACAGAGTAAATATATTGATCCAGAAACTCTTGATGGATATTCGCTATATGATATCGTAAACCCACCATACGATCTTGATACACTAGCAGGTCTTTTTGATTCAAGCGCAATTCATAACGCCTCGGTAATGGCAAGGGTGATGAATACCGTTGGTGTTGGTATTGAATTTCAAGAAACAACCAAATCGAAAAGAAAAATAGAAAAGGCAATGGGTGATCCAGATAGGATTAGTCGAGTACGAAAACAATTGCAGGATGAAAAAGAACGCCTTGAAGAGATTTTTGAAAATATTAATCTTGAAGAGACTTTTGTTGAGACAATGATTAAAGTTTGGCAAGATGTTCTTACAGTCGGTAATGGCTATTTGGAAATTGGCAGAAACAACTCTGGTCAGATTGGTTATATTGGTCACATTCCTGGAACGCTTGTTCGGGTAAGGAGAGGAAGAGATGGATATGTTCAAATTGCGAGAAGCAATAAAATATCAGCAGTATTCTTTAGGAACTATGCAGACAAAGAAACAGAGGACCCGATCAACTCCGACCCAAGACCAAATGAGATTATTCATTTTAAAACCTATTCTCCTAAAAATACATATTACGGTATTCCTTCTTCAGTCTCTGCTGCTGCTGCAATTGTTGGGGATAAATTTGCAAAAGAATATAATATTGATTACTTTGAGAATAAAGCTATTCCTCGGTATGCCGTTATAGTTAAGGGTGCAAAGTTAAGTAATCAATCCAAGCAAGAACTCATTAATTATTTTAGAAAAGAAGTTAAGGGGAGAAATCATGGCACTCTTGTTATTCCAATCCCTGCCTCTATTGGCGCTGATAGCGATATCCGCTTTGAAAAATTAGAGGCCGGCATTCAGGATTCATCATTTGATAAATACAGAAAATCAAACCGAGATGAAATTTTGGTTGCCAACAGGGTTCCTGCGCCAAAGGTTGGCGTGTATGATAATGCAAATCTTGCGGTGTCCAGAGACTCAGATAAAACATTCAAAATGCAGGTTGTAGGCCCAGATCAGTCCGTAATTGAAAAGAAAATTAACAGGGTTATGTCTGAATTTACAAGCCTGTTTAGCCTTTCATTCAAGAAGATAGACTTGATTGATGAAGATATTCAGTCTAGAATTAATGACAGATATTTGAGAACAGAAGTTATTGCCCCCAATGAAGTCAGGTCTCAACTCGGTCTACCCGAAAGGGGAGACGGGGACGAAATTCTTCCGTTCCCAACAAAAATTAAAAAAGAATCTAATGCTGGGGCTCCGATTGGTAACTCTAATAACCAATCTTCCCAGCCAAGGAATGCCAGATCAGACACCCCAGAAGGCTCTAGTGATCCGAGACAATCGGGAGACCAGGCTGAGCGGGGAGAAAATCAAGACAACTCAGGAGGTAGTCAATGAGTCATACAATGGGTATTGTTTATTCAAGTACAGCAGTGGATAGCACGGCAAACACCGTGTCTACAAACAATCATACTTCAAGTATTTACTTTCACAACACGGATGCAAGCACGGATGCCGTAGTGAAGTTGAACGGTGGACCACACCAAGTGCTCATCCCAGCAAATAAAAACTATGTTGAAATTCCCGGTGATTATACAAAATTTCAAATCATCACGGCGAACGTAGTTCTATCAGTATACGCCGTAGCGTAATTTGCTGTATAATGCATTATTGATTTATACTTTTGGAGTATATCTTTATGACAGATTTTAACTTATCATTCCCCATAGATATGGTGAAAAAAGAACAGCGTATTGTTACCGGCATTGCCACTGCGGACAATGTTGATAAAGTTGGCGACCTTGTAGACTTCAGTGCATCACTTGATGCATTTAAGAATTGGCAAGGAAATATTCGGGAAATGCATGCTCCGATAGCTGTTGGAAAAGCAATTAGCTATAAACCAATTAAGATTAAATCAGCTAATGGGGAGGAGTATAATGCTATCCAAGTAGAAGCATATATCTCAAAGGGTGCAGAAAACACTTGGCAGAAAGTTCTTGATGGGACACTTCGTGCATTTTCTATCGGTGGAAAAATTATTAAGAAAGAACTGATGCAAGGAAAATCATTTAACGGTAGACCAGTTTCAGTAATTAAGGAATATAATTTGGGTGAGCTAAGTTTGGTTGACAATCCAGCAAATGCTGTGGCTACAATTGACTTGGTTAAAAGAGCAAGCGATGGTTCTCTTGATTACGCTTTGAAGGAAGATGATGCTGTTGAGAAAGCCAAGCAGCCAATCAAAGACCCCAAAGGGGGCTTGACAGCTGCTGGTCGGAGACACTTCAAGCAGACAGAAGGTGCTAATCTAAAACCGGGAGTTCGTGGCGCAGCTGATACCCCAGAAAAAATGCGGCGCAAGGGGTCTTTTTTGACAAGGTTCTTTACGAATCCATCTGGCCCCATGAAGAAGCCCAACGGTGAACCAACTCGCCTCGCACTTTCCGCTTCTGCCTGGGGTGAGCCAGTTCCCAGCGACAGGGCTGCCGCTGCGAGATTGGCTGCCAAGGGTCGTCGCCTTCTTGAAAGGTATAGAAGACTCCAGGAGACAAAAAAGAGTGTTGATGGTAATGACTTTAATACCGAAACTGTTGATGAAACAGACTTGTTTTATGATATCATTTTTGATAGCATTTATGAAGAATTAGAGGATGTTATTGAAGAAGGAAGAGTTTACTTTGAAGGTGTCGATTTAGACGCTGACGAAGAAATTGAAGAAAACCTTCATTTTGAATTGCAAAATGATGTAATATATGATAAGGTGAAACCTATGGATAATTCTAATTATGATAATGACAGCAAAAATTCGCTTGTCAAAAAGTTTATTGCTTGGCTAAGTTCGGAACCAAGCGATCAAGAGTTGGAGAAACAACTCGAAAATACTGAAGTCTCAATCGAGGCAGCAGTACATACTGAACAAATGGAGGAACAGGAAATGGATATGGAAATCTTAAAAGAAGTATTGGGTTCCGTCATTGATCAGAAGCTCAACGATTTTGCCACTACGCTAAAGGCGGAAGTCGAAGCAAATGTCGCTGCCAAGATTGATGAAGTTGCCAAAAACTTCGACTCACACAACATAGAACTCGCTCAGAAACTGGAAACAGCTGAGAAGACTCTAGAAGAACAGAACGCTAAGGTAGAGCAAATTGCAAACGCCGGTGCCGTAAAAAAGAGTGTAGACCCAGAAGATGATGCTGATGATGTAATTATCAAGTCAGAGACATCGTTTTGGGGAAACCTTTATTTGCCACAAAGCTTGATTAAAGCTCTGGGCTACAAGTCATAAGTTAAGGAGGAATATTACTATGGCAACACAAGAAGAAATTTTAGCAAAAGCTGACGAAGTTACTACGAGCGTCGTTAGCAACGCATCGGGTGGCTTGCTCAAACCAGAGCAGTCAAATCGATTTTTGGATTTCGTGGTCGATCAGTCAAACCTGATGAAGAATGCTCGCGTGGTGCGCATGCGCACACCGCAAATGGAGATTGATAAGCTATCAATCGGTACTCGCTTGCTTGCAAAAGCAACTGAGGCATCGGACACTGGCGCAAATGCAGCAGTTACATTTACGAAGGTTTCGCTTTCAAGCGTTAAGCTTCGTTTGGACTGGGAGCTCAGCACAGAGTCGCTCGAAGACAATATTGAAGGTGCTTCACTGGAAGATCACATTGCTCAGGTTATGGCTCGTCAAACAGCTAATGACATGGATGATTTGCTCATTAACGGTAACACATCTTCAAACAATGGTCTTCTGAAGGCCCTTGATGGTTATGTGAAGCTTGCTTTGGCTGGCGGTAGAGTTGTTGATGAGGCCGGAAACAATATTTCCCGTGCCACATATGACCGCGTTCTCCGCAATATGCCAACCAAGTACCTGCAGAAGCGCAATGAACTGCGTTTCTTCTCGGGTCCAGGAATCGTGCAGGACACATCGTTCAGCTTGCAGAATCCAAACTCTGCCACGGCTGCAACCGCTGGTGCTGCAGCCCCTGGTTCAACATTTGGCGAACAAGCATTCATGAATGGTGCTATTCGTGCAAATGGTGGTCCTGGTGCAACAGGTATGTCGCCATACGGTATCCCACTGGTGGAAATCCCATTGATGCCAGAAACAGTAACCGGTGATTATTCATCGCCTGCTGGTAGCCATGGTTTTGTTGAATTGACATTCCCCAATAACAGAGTTATTGGTCTACACAGAGATATTACTGTGTATCGTCAGTTCCAACCAAAGACGGACACCATTGAGTACACACAATTCCTCAGACTTGCAAGTAACGTTGAGAATCTTGATTCTTACGTGATTGCCAAGAATGTGAAGTTGCGCTCACTGTAATAGTAATTGTTTGAGTGTTAATGGCGGGGTGGGTGAACCCCATCCCGCCAAAAACATAATGGAGCCCTATGACGCAGAATGTAGTAAAAAGTGAAGATGTAGCGCCAAAAAAAACAACAAAGGTAAAGCCAAAACAAGCCGAGGCTGTCATTGCTTCACCTGGTGAAAAAATTGTCGTTTACTTTGAGAGCGGATATTCTTATACTCTCAGCAATGGTTTTACATTTACACGGGAAAATTCAATGCTTGAACTTCCGCAAGATGACGCAAAAAGTTTGCTAAGTTTAGATAATTTTAGACGGGCTAATGACGAAGAAAAACAAATGTACTATAATGGCTTGGAGGTTTAAATGGCTGGCAATCTTTCTAACTATCTTGAAAACAAATTAATTGATCACTTCTTGGGCACGGCAGCCTTCACCATCCCTGCTGCTGTCTATGTCGGGCTCTACACGGTAGCCCCAGATGACACCGGTGGTGGAACGCAAGTCACTGGCGGCTCATATGCTCGTCAAACAGCAGCATTTGCCGCTTCCGCAAGCGGTGCTACATCCAACAGCGCCAATATTGATTTTGCAGGAATGCCTGCCGCAACAGTCGTTGCGATTGGAATATTTGATGCCTCCACTGCCGGAAACCTTTTGTTGTGGGGTACGCTAACAGTAAACAAAACAACTGATGCAGGAGATACGCTAAGAATCGCAACTGGCGACCTTGACATCAGTATTGACTAAGGAGATTGTATGTTGAGAAGAGAATTCAGCGGTAGCGTGCTAAGAACAACGCTGTCATCTTCAATCAACAACTCCGTGACATCTATTTCGGTTGTTGATGGTTCAACATTTCCTTCTGGGTCAAATCCTTTTGTAATTGTAATTGATAGAGGAACATCTGCAGAGGAAAAGATTCTTGTATCTTCAAGATCCTCTAATACATTTACTATTTCAACTAGAGGGTTCGATGGGTCAGCAGCCAATTCGCACAGCTCTGGTTCTTTTGTTGATCACGTACTTGATGCGACAGTAATTCAAGATATGAATACCACAACTTATGATAATGAAGTTTTAGTTTGGATGGGGGTCTAAATGGCTAATCTAACACCAAAAAGTTTGTATATTGGCTCCGATGTTGGAGGCGGTACGAATGTATATACTGTACCAAATGTTGTTGGAAACTATGCTATTATTAAAAATATTAACCTATGTAACACCACAGCCTCAAATGCCGTGTGTAGCATTCATTTGCTTGTGAATGGGGTGGCTGCTACCAACTCAAATAAAATTATAAGCAATGTATCTGTTAATTTAAACAATGTTGTTTTTTATAATACATCAATCGTGGTTCCTGCGAATAGCAGTATACACATAACGCAAGTAACAGCTAATGCTGTAACATTTGCAATTAGCGGAGTAGAATATGCCTAATCTTATTGATAACATAATCCTTAGCACAACGCCGTCACTTGACGATATTGGAGATGTAGTAATCACTAGTGCTGCTTCAGGTCAGTTTCTAAAATGGAACGGTACACAGTGGGTAAACGATGCCATTGACCTTGGCACCGACACAACTGGTAATTATGTTTCCGGTGTAACTGCTGGTTCGGGAATTACGGTTACACACACCCCCAGTGAAGGATCAAGCCCAACAATTGCAGTAACTGCTAATACTTTTGAAGCATCTGGGAGTGTTAGTACCCACGCGGCAATCACTGCAAATGTTCACGGTATTGTCGATACTTCAATTCTAGTCACTACCACTGGGACACAAACGCTCACGAACAAAACAATCACGTCACCTGCCGGTTTGGTAAAAGGCGATGTTGGACTTGGTAATGTTGATAATACAGCAGATACGGCAAAGCCAGTTTCTACTGCCCAACAAACAGCGCTTGACCTTAAGGCAAATCTTGCCTCACCAACATTTACTGGCACTCCAACACTTCCAACTGGTACCATCGCTATCACACAAACCGCTGGCAATAACAGTACGGCAGTTGCGACCACGGCTTTTGTTAGCACCGCTGTTGCCAACCTTGTTGATTCTGCACCCGCAGCACTCAACACTCTTGATGAATTGGCTGCTGCTTTAGGTGATGATGTTAACTTTGCTACCACCGTTTCAACGAATCTTGGACTCAAAGCACCGCTTGCCTCACCAACATTTACTGGTACCGTAACGCTGCCTTCTGGCACCGTGACAAGCGCAATGATTGCTGATGGCACAATTGTCAACGCAGATATTGACGCTTCTGCC
>Ga0209353_10000044_pt1 | contig 70764 bp, 53 predicted proteins | sample LauGreSpBDMM15SD_2_FD_187561 | JGI IMG/M metagenome (GOLD analysis project Ga0209353, IMG submission 187561) | Freshwater lake microbial communities from Lake Michigan, USA - Sp13.BD.MM15.SD (SPAdes) (version 2) | ecosystem: Environmental > Aquatic > Freshwater > Lake | place: Lake Michigan... | reverse complement strand
GACACTTTTGTTGCTGAAGTCGCCACCATTAAACCTGACTCATAATTAAAAAGGTAATCGAAACAATTCCAACCATTTCCTTCAATAGGCTTACTGTTATTATCCCAATCCATAAAGCCATTTCTTCCTTTTGCAGAAATTGTCAATGACGCCTGATTCACATTCAATTCTACATTAGGAATATTCACTTTTAATTCTAATACTTCCTGATCGGTATAGGCACCATCTACATAAAGTAACTGCACCTTGAAGGCTAATTTAAAAGGAGCATCTGGTTTAATTTTAAACTTAAAAGGGAAAGCACTATTGTTGGTGGTAACCATGGTACCGATAGTACCTACTGAAAAAACAGAATCAATCAATTCGATATACGGATTATCAATCACAATAGAAATCTTCGCATTAGTCGAAGTTGGTAACAAGTAATTTTTAAATTGACATCTTAACAAAGCAGTATCGCCAGAAACGACAATACTAGAATTGGCTTGGTTAACAAAATTAATCCCCGTTTGTCTCACCGAAGGACTTTGCATCCCTTTAAAAGCCTCCAACATATTCAAACGTCCTCTACCCATATTACCTTTATAAGTTGCATTGGCAGGAATGGTATCAATAATATCGGCACTCATCCTTAAAATTTCTGCAATTTGCAAACCAGTAAATAAGGGAAATTTAGACCTTAAAGCAATGGCAACACCAGACACTTGTGGTGCCGCTACAGATGAACCAGTGGTATTTCTCAAACCATTTTGATCAATAGTTTTCACATTTACACCAGGTGCATCAATATCTATTTTATCATTGTAATTGCCACCATATTTAACATCGTCAGAAGCTGAATAAGTTACAGACAACACATTATCAAATGATGCAGGATAATAATAGTCAGTACTACCATTGATATTACCAGCAGCGGCAACAATCATCACATCATAATTAACCACCACATCATTGATAAAATCTTGTTCTGATTGAGAGTAGCCAACATGTCCCCATGACAAATTTACTACTTTACAACCGTGTGTAATAGCATAAGTGATGCCTTCATAGCCTTTATCAATACTTCCATTGGTTCCGGTTTTAGATGCTTTTATAGGCAAAAACTTACAATGAAAACCTGTACCAATGACCATGGTATCATTGTTGGGAGTGGCTGAAGATAAACCAGCTACACACAATCCATGGTTATTTTCAAAAGTAGGATTATTGTCATTGTCAGCAACATCCCAACCTTGCCAATTGTCAATATAACCATCGGCATCGTCATCAACATTATTGGACTCTTTACCAGCTCCCATTTCGCCATGGTTGTATTTGATATTGTCTTTAAAATCAACAAAGGTATTTAAAAAACCGGTATCAATAATTCCCAACACCATATTGGTATCACCTCTATTGGCGCTATCATTCCAAGCTTCATAAGCCCTAATTAAATTCAAATGCCATTGATCACCAGTTAATGAATCAGAAAAATCATCATTAGGAACAAACAAAGGACGACTGATAAATTTTGGTTCTGCATATTGCACCAAGCCACTTTTCAATAATTGGTTGATAGATTTCAGCAATGATTTATCTTTGGAGATAGTCAATTCATAAATTAAATTTAAATCAGAAGGGGCAGCATTGCTCTTTCTAAATTGAGCAGCAGGCATTTTCGACAAATCGAATAATGGTTTAACATCAGTACCACCAATTTGAGTCAATACAGTTTGGAATGAATTTTCCGAAATTCTACTTGAAGGACTTCCTAAGGTTGTGCAAGGATTAAGTTTAAAAACTATTTTGTCGGGAAAATAATCTTCCGATTTCACATTAGATTTAATCACATAAGGTTCAAATACTATATTTTGGGCAAATATGTAATTACCAATAAAGACAAAGAATAAAAGAGTAGCTAATTTTTTCATAGAAGTAAGTATTTAACTTGAACTTCTACGTGTTAAAAATTAAATGGTTACAAAAAAAGACTACCTTTAGAGTAGTCTTTTTTAAATATTATACATTGAATAAATCTTATTTTGCCAATGCTTCAGCACCACCAACAATTTCAAGAATTTCATTTGTAATTGCTGCCTGACGTGATCTATTGTAAGACAATTTAAGGGCTTTCAATAACTCCCCAGCATTTTCAGTTGCTTTGTCCATCGCTGACATACGCGCACCGTGTTCAGAAGCATTAGATTCTAACAATGATTTATAGAATTGAATTTTTAAAGACTTAGGTAACAATTCTGATAAAATTTCAACTTTAGAAGGTTCAAAAATACTGTTCACTTCTGCTTTACTATCATTGGTATTTTCAGTAGCAACAATTGGTAAGAATTGTTCTGTTCTGATAATTTGTAAGGCCACATTTCTGAATTCATTGAAAACCAATTCAATTTTATCAAATTTGCCGGCAGAAAAGCCCGTCATCACTTCTTCAGCAATCAACTTTACTTTGTCAAATGATAAATCAGAAAATTGAGTTACAAATCTCGCATCTACATTTAAACCTCTTTTGGTAAAATAATCATTGCCTTTTTTTCCAACTGCCAACAAGGTAACATTACCTGCTGCCAATTGTGTAGCATAGCTTTCGGTCAAAAGGTTGTTTACAGCTTTACAGATATTGGTATTGAATGCACCGCACAAACCACGGTCTGAAGTAATTACTACAATCAAAACATTGTTTACCTGACGTTGCTCTGCAAATGGATTATCAAATCCTTCATCACTTTGAGAAGAAACATTGCTGATAATACCTGATAATTTTTGAGAATAAGGTCTCAATTGAGTAATTGCATCCTGAGCCCTACGCAACTTCGCCGCCGCAACCATTTTCATGGCTTTGGTGATTTGTTGGGTTGAATTTACAGATACAATTCTATTTCTGACTTCCTTTAAACTTGGCATAGTTAATTTGCTTGTTTAATGGTTTTCAGTTTAGAGTTCAGCGTTCAGAGTTAAAAAACTCTATACACTAAACTCTGAACTCTGAACCTTAGTTATATTTTGCAGCTACTTCTTTAGCAACTTTTTTCAACACCTCTGTGATTGAATCATCAATTTTACCAGCTTTGATACCCGCTAAAGTATCTTTGTGTTGAGCAGCTAAAACCATGGCATATTCTTTTTCAAAATTCACCACTTCATTTACAGGAACAGTATCTAATAAACCATTAACTGCTAAATATACAATAGCAACTTGTTGTTCAACAGAAACTGGAGAAAACTGACCTTGTTTCAATATTTCAAGGTTTCTTTTACCTCTTTCAATAATCAATTTAGTAGAAGCATCCAAATCAGAACCAAATTTAGCAAATGCTTCCAATTCACGGAATTGTGCTTGATCAAGCTTCAATGTACCCGCTACTTTTTTCATTGATTTGATCTGTGCATTACCACCCACACGAGATACAGAAATACCCACGTTAATGGCTGGTCTGATACCTGCGTTGAACAAGTTGGTTTCTAAGAATATCTGACCATCAGTAATGGAAATTACGTTGGTAGGAATATAAGCTGAAACGTCACCTGCTTGTGTTTCAATAATTGGAAGTGCAGTCAAAGAACCACCACCTTTTACCAAATGCTTGATTGAATCTGGCAAGTCATTCATATTTCTTGCAATCTCATCAGAAGAGTTAACTTTCGCAGCTCTTTCTAACAAACGACTGTGCAAATAGAATACGTCACCTGGGTAAGCTTCACGCCCTGGAGGTCTTCTCAATAACAAAGAAACCTCACGGTATGCAACCGCTTGTTTTGATAAATCGTCATAAATTACCAATGCTGGACGTCCAGTATCTCTGAAAAATTCACCAATGGCAGCACCTGTAAAAGGAGCATAAAATTGCATTGGAGCTGGATCAGAAGCAGGAGCAGCAACGATTACTGTATAAGGAAGTGCACCAGATTTTTCAAGTTGGTTTACTACCAAAGCAACAGTAGACGCTTTTTGTCCAATTGCAACATAGATACAATATACAGGCTCGCCCCTATCGTAAAATTCTTTTTGGTTGATGATGGTATCGATTGCCACCGCAGATTTACCTGTTTGACGGTCACCGATAATCAACTCTCTTTGTCCACGTCCAATAGGAATCATGGCATCGATTGCTTTCAAACCTGTTTGTAATGGCTCAGCTACCGGTTGACGGAAAATAACCCCTGGCGCTTTACGCTCAATTGGCATTTCGTATAAGTCACCAGTGATAGGACCTTTACCATCAATTGGATTACCAAGGGTATCGACAACACGTCCTAAAATACCTTCGCCAACTTTTACAGAAGCGATTTTTTTAGTACGTTTTACAACATCACCTTCTTTAATGTCAGAAGCATTTCCTAAAATTACAACCCCTACATTGTCTTCTTCAAGGTTCAAAGCAAGTGCTTTTGCGCCATTAGCAAATTCTAATAACTCCCCTGATTGTACTTTTGTTAAGCCGTAAATACGTGCTACACCATCACCTACTTGCAATACAGTACCCACTTCTTCAAGCTCGGCGGTTGTTTTTACGTTCGATAATTGTTCTCTTAATATTGCTGAAACCTCATCTGGTCTAACTGCTACCATGATTATAATTTTGATATAAATGGATTGGAACTAAACTTCACCTTAATATTATTCAACTTAGATTGGATAGATTCATCAATTTGCTGATCAGCAATTCTAAGAATATATCCACCAATAAGATCCGGGTCTACTTTTTCTGATAATTCTACTTTTTTATTACTAGAACCAGAAACGATTTTTTTGAATTCGTCACGTAGCAAATCATTCAAAGGAGAAGCAGTGATTACTTGCGCCTTTTGAATTCCTTTGAGGATATTGTATTGGTTATTTACCTCTTCAGCGATAGATGGCAATGCTTGCTCTCTTCCTTTTGAAGTTATTATTTTTAAGAATGCTAATGTTAAAGCATTAACCCTTCCGTTGAAAATCAAGTCAAGTACTTTGTACTTTTTATCGCTTTTAACGATTGGGCTTTTCAATAACGCTACTAGCTCTCTATTTTCTCCACAGATGGTTGCAAAAGAAAGCATGTCATGATGAACTTCCTCTAAACATCCTTTTTCTATGGCCAAATCAATTACTGATTTTGCATACCTGGAAGCTACACGTATATCTGACATAATTTATTAATTAAAATTAACTTCTTTGATATACTCTTGTACCAACTCTTTTTGTGCTTGCTCGTCTTTCAATTCTTTTCTCAATAGCTTTTCAGCAATTTCTACAGAAAGTATAGCAGCCGTATTTTTGATTTCTACCAAAGCAGCTTGTTTTTCATTGGAAATCGCTAATTTAGCGATGTCCATTGCTTTTGCACCTTCCGTTTCTGCTTTGCCTTTTGCTTCTGCAATCATCGTTGCAGCTGCAGCTGATGCTTCACGTAAGATTTTATCTCTTTCAGCTCTGGCTTCAACCAACAATTTATCATTATCAGCTTGAAGTTTCTGGATATCAGCCATTGCTTTTTCAGCAGATGCTAATGCATCACTAATACTCGTTTCACGTTCTCTCAATGCAGATAAAATTGGTTTCCATGCAAATTTTGATAGAATCGCCAATAATAAAAGAAACGAAAGAGAGGTCCAAATAATCAGACCTAATCCAGGGGTTATTAACTCCATGTTTTAAACTAAGTTTATATTGTTCAAAATCAAACTTGAAATCATCTTAGAAATAAATTGCCTTGAGATTTCTCTCAAGGCAATGTATTATTATCCACCGATAAGGAAACATACAACTATAGCAAATAGCGCAGCACCTTCGATAAGAGCAGAAGCAATAAGCATAGCAGTTTGAACTTTACCAGCAACTTCAGGTTGACGAGCAATTGCTTCCATCGCTGAACCACCGATTTTACCGATCCCAAGACCAGCACCCAATACAGCTAGACCAGCACCAATACCTGGACCTAATGTAGAAATACTACCACTTATTTGTAATAATACTGAAGATAACATTTGTTATAATTTAGAGTTGAACAATAATTAAAATTTGATTTATACAAAATTGAATTTGCCGAATTAATGATGATCGTCATGAGCATGTTCTGCTACTGCCGATCCGATAAATAAAGCTGACAATAAAGTAAAGATGTATGCCTGTAAAGCAGCAACACCAAACTCCATCACGTTCATTACCATTGCAAATGGTACTGAAACCGCAGCTACACTTAAGCTTTTAAAGATAAATATAAAGCTCATAATACTCAATATAATACAGTGACCTGCAGTAATATTGGCAAACAAACGAATCATCAATGCAAAGGGTTTTGTGATTATTCCTAATAACTCAACCGGTAGCATAATAATCCTTAAAGGCAAAGGTACTCCTGGAGTCCATAAAATATGCATCCAGTATTCTTTATTACCCGAAACGTTTGTAATAATAGCTGTTAACAATGCCAAAGTCAATGTCACTGCAATATTTCCAGTGGCATTTGCACCTGAAGGTACAAGGCCTAACAAGTTATTGAACCAAATGAAAAAGAATACCGTCAACAAATAAGGCATAAATTTCATGTATTTGTGTTCTCCAATATTAGGAAGTGCAATTTCATCTCTAACAAAAACAATCAAGGGTTCAAAGAATGACTGTATCCCACTTGGTGCTTTGCCTTTATTTTTTGAAAATCCTCTTGCTACAGAAAGAAAAACAAATAACAACAATACAAAAGACAACATGATGGATGCTGCATTTTTGGTGATTGATAAATCTATAATTTTTGCTGGTCCAAATGGTTTACCATCTTTCTCGTAGAAAATATGACCGTGGTGATCCAACTTAAATCCACCATCAACAGGCAAACTTTCATGCCTTTCACCTTCGTGGTCAAAACCTTCTGCATGAAACTGAGAGGACATAAAGAAATCCCATCCAGACTTGCCATCTATTTCAAAATACAAAATTACCGGCAAAGGTATGGTAATATGGTTATGACCAATTGTAGCTATATGCCATTCATGCGAATCAGAAATATGATGTATAATCATTTCTGAGGGAACAAACTTTTGCTCTGCTCCTACTTGACCATGTCCTTCTTCAGCATGAACCGAAATTTTTGTCACCAAAACAAATAACAAAACAAGAAGAAATGATTTAAACTGATTTAGAAATAATTGCACTTGTATATTCATTTTTTTCAACTGTATAACTTATTCCTTTTCTGAAACGGTTCGCAATTTAGGTAATAAGGATTTAATTTCAAAAGCTGTATAAATAAAATAGTACACAAAAAAAATAAATGTAAACGATCCAAGATTTTCTTTCACTAAAAAGCAATAAATAGCCAAAACTACAGCCGAAACCAGCAATCTTACGGTAGTTGCCAGCATGCTATAATTGTAAGTATCGTATGGATCGCTTGATTTAAACCCTTTGTACCTTAAAAAATAAGAAACAAGGGACAGTAAAACCATATAAATAAATACCAACCACGAATAACTATTCAAATACTTAGACCATGGAGACAATTGAACTCCAAGGGTAATGACAGCCAAAATGATGGTAAGTATTGACAACGATTTAAAATAAGAGGTATGTTCTTGCTTATTCATTCAGATGGGTTACTTGTTTAATTAATTGCCAAATTGAACCCACTGTACCAAATAGCAACAAAGCCAAAGTCACATAGGGTTTGGGATTTTTATAATGATGATCAATCAACTGACCCAACCATGCCGAAACAGCAATTATCGCAATCATTTGAAATCCAATCCCCATAAATATGAGGAATTTATTGTCATTTTTGGGCTTGGGTGTCTGCTCTTCCATCATTTTGCATTTTACAATTACCATTAAACGAAGCTCCCGTTTCCACAGACAACTTTCCTGTAATTATATCTCCTGTGATTACAGCAGAAAATCTTAAAAGCAACAATTCAGAAACTGTTAAAATTCCTTTTACTGTACCGGCAATTTCAGCATTGATGGCAAATACATTTCCTTCAATAGTTGCAGACTCACCCAAAGACAATTTTGCTTTTGTAGTCACATTTCCTTTGACTGTACCTTCGATTCGAATATTACCTACCGCTTCAATATTACCATCAATAATAGTCCCTTTTCCAATGCTATTACTTGAGTTAACAATTTCTTCTAATTCTTTTTTTGATTCTTTTCCTGAAAACATATTATTAGTTTTGAGTGTTGAGGGTTGAGTTTTTAATTGTAAGTAATGAGAGTTATATTTAATTTTACTTATCATTCAACATTTATCCGAGTTTATCGGGACTAAGTACTCAACACTATTAATTTTTTAAATTCCAGTTTGCAATTCAATAGTCTCTGTACCCAGTACTCAAGACGCTGTACTATTCAAACGGAATAAACCTTTGAGGATTTATTGGATTACCGGCGTACCAAAGTTCAACATGCAAATGTGGTCCACTGGTAAGCTCGCCTGAATTACCAATGATGGCAATTGCCTCACCAGATCTTACAAAACTACCAACTTTTTTTAATAATACTGAATTATGTTTATAAATAGAAATTAAACTTCCCTTATGTTGTATAATGATTACATTTCCAGAGGCTTTGGTCCATTCAGAGAGGATAACTTTTCCGTCAGAAATCGCCTGAATGGTAGCACCTTCTTTGGCAACAATGTCAACGCCATAATGTGCAATGACTTGGTCAAACTTGGCAGTAATCAATCCATTTAATGGAACAAAGAAATTAAATTTAGACAATTCGCTATAATTGCTATTGTTTTGGCTGAGCACTTCCAGATCATCATTTTCAAATTCTTTCCTGATTTCTATTTCATCAGCCGACAGGTTATCCAAGGTCATTTCAGCCTTTCTACTATCATTAATCGTGTCTTGTGTTTTTTCGGCAGTACGCTTATCTGTATTGGTTACGCCACCATTAATAACATCTTTTACCGATGCCAAATACAATTCACGACTATTAATTTCTTGTTCGAGGGAATCTATTTTATACGACAAAGCCACCATCTTTTTATCCGTTTCAATTCGAATATGCACAGGGTCAAACCAGGCAGATAAAAGGGTTTTGATCAGCAAAAAACTTAAAATGAAAACACCTAAAAATGTAAAAACTACATAAAGAAATACCTTCAAATGACTCAACCTTAATGATTTTTTCAACTCATAATTGTCTTCGTCTCTGACATTAACAATCACAACAGTTGAAAACCAAGCCATTAATTGCCCTATATATTTTTTTACACTCAAATTATATTTATTTTTATGGAGACGAAAATAGCTATTATTTATTTATTTAGTTAAATAAGTATGTATTTTTGACGTTATAATAAAAATTAAATCAATTTGAAAAAGGTAATTTTAATCACAATTATTTTTCAAAGTCTGCTCTTGGCTTCCTGTTCCCAGGAAAGCAATGGTCGTTTAAGTAAAGCATACCACAATACTACCGCCAGATTCAACGCCTATTTTCTTGCCAAAGAAAAGATGAAAGAAATTGAAGCAGCTGTACTCCAAAAAACAGAAAACGACTACAACAAGATTTTAGATTTATACCCAACCTACGACACCAACTTTGCAAAAACATTGAGGCCAATGTTTGATGAATGTATTAAAAAGGCTTCTCTCCCAATTCAATGGCATAAAAACAGTAAATGGGTTGACAACAGTTATATCCTCATTGGAAAATGCCGGCTTTATGGACTTGATTACCAAAATGCTTCGGCCACATTTAAATATACCAATGCAAAAGGATCAGATGAAAATGACAAACACCAGGCACTGATACTTTTAATGAGAACTAATATTGAAACCAAAGACTTTACAAATGCACTTTTGGTAGATGAATTTTTAAGCACCCAAAAACTAAACAGTGACAATACTAGAGATTTTGCACTGACAAAAGCATTGTTTTACCAACTACATGGAGAATACGAAAAAGAAGCCGCGCAATTGGAAATCGCTTTACCAAAAATTAAAATAAGAGATCAAAAAAGCAGGGTAATGTTCATCCTTGCTCAAATTTACCAGCTATACAGACAAGATGAAAAATCACATGAAAAATACCAACTGGTACTCAAAAATAACCCGCCATACGAATTGTCATTTTTCACCAAACTGTATATGGCACAGGTAACTTCTTTAAATTCAACAAGTGACACCAAAAAGATTTACAGGTACTTCAAAAAACTTTTAAAAGACCCTAAAAACAAAGAATACAAAGACAAGATGTATTATGAAATGGGCAAGTTTGAACTCAAACAAAATAACCTGGAAAAGGGGATTGCCTATTTAAATAAATCTGTTAGGGAAGATTTAAGTCCTATTCAAAAAGCATATTCCTACCTTAAATTAGGAGAAGTATATTACGAAAAAATCAAGAATTATAAAGTCTCTAAAAGTTATTATGACAGTTGTCTGGCTACTTTACCCAAAAATAACTTAAGGTATCCTGAGATTGAAAAAAGAGCAAAAATATTAACTGAATTTGTAGCGCAATTGACCATTATTCAACTTCATGACAGTTTATTGGTACTTGCCAATAAAAGCAAACCTGATCTGGACCTTTTTCTAGACAAAGCCATTGCGGATGATATTGAAAGACAAAAAAATAACTATGAAGCCGAAATTCGTCGCAAAAAAAATAAGGAAGAGCAAAAAGCAACAAATACAGTCGCCAATCAACTTGACTTTGGCGACGGTACCACAAAATGGTATTTCTATAATGCGCAGCTAGTGGCTTCTGGTAAAAGTGAATTTCTCAAGAAATGGGGCCAAAGAAATTTAGAAGATGATTGGAGAAGATCTGCCAAAGAATCTTCTATTAACGATGAAAATGTAAATGATACTCATTTAGAAAAATCTACACCAAAAGAAGTGGTTAAAGAAGAATTTAAACCGGTTCCTCTTGACAAAAATAGCTTATTAAAAACAATTCCTTTTGAGCAGGAACAAAAAGACTCTGCCATTTATAAATCTGCTGAAGCTCATTTTAAATTAGGAAGGATATATAAATTAAAATTAAAGGAACCAACAAACGCGCTGGAGACTTATAATAAACACCTGATTAAATTTCCTGATAACAAAAGACATACAGAAGTAATGTACGCCATTTACCTGATGCACAGAGAAATGGAAGAACCTGAAAAAGAAAAAGACATGAAGAACCGAATTCTTACAGAATATCCTCATTCTTTGTATGCCAAATTAATTAGAAACCCCAATTATTTAATTGAAAATAAAGAAATAACGGCCCAAATTAAAGACAAATACAGGACGATATACCTTAATTTTGAAGCACATCATTATGCTTTGGCTGACACTTTAATCAACGAAGCTTTAAAAGAATATCCTGACAATGACATAGCGGAAAAATTTGTTTTACTAAAAGCCATTATCAAAGGAAAAGAAAAAAATTATTCTGACTATAAAAATGAATTGCTTGATTTTAAAGAAAAATACAAATCAAGTCAGTCTCTAAAATATGTTGATCAATTGCTTGAAGGCATAAAAAATTATGTTTCACCTGATTCTGCCTTAAAAGTATTGGCTATCCCAGCAGACACAACTAAAAGCGAGCATACAATTATTGAACCGTCTGATTCAAATCCAGAAAACAAAAAAAGTATTAAGGAAGAAACAACTCCCCAGCCAAAAACTGAGCCAGTAATCCTGGAAAATAAAAAAAGTATTAAAGAAGAAACAACTCCTCAGCCCAAAACTGAGCCAATCATCCAAGATAACAAACCCAAAGAAGATACCTTGCCAACCAAAAATTAATCATGTTGAATAAAAAAATAATCCTTATTGCTTGGACTAGTTTTGCCTTATTTTGGGTAGGACTGATACTTTATGTTTTTCTCGTTAAAGCCAACTTCTTATTTTTATTTGGTGAAATGCCGTCGTTGGATGCTCTTGAAAATCCTAAAAGTGAACTAGCGTCAGAACTCATCGCTTCAGACCAGGTAACACTAGGAAAATATTTCAGGGAAAACAGGAGCCCAATTGAATACGAACAAATATCTCCCAACATGATCAATGCCCTGGTGGCCACTGAAGATGTGAGGTTTGAAAAGCATTCAGGAATTGACTTGAAAGGGACTTTTGCCATTTTAGTTTACCTGATAAAATTTGACAATAGAGGTTCAAGTACAATATCGCAACAATTGGCAAAAAATTTATTCAATACAAGAGGTAAAAAATACCATGGAATCTTGTCTAAAATTCCAGGAATTAGAACCATCATTATCAAAACAAAAGAATGGATTACTGCAATCAAAATTGAAAAAGCATATACCAAACGTGAAATCATTACCATGTATTTAAACACGGTTGATTTTGGGAGCAATGCTTTCGGGTTGAAAGTTGCCGCAAAAACATTTTTTAATGTCACTACTGACTCCATTACCATTCCACAAGCCGCCATGTTGGTAGGTGTACTCAAAGCGCCATCCCAATACAGTCCGGTATTTAATCCAGAAAGGGCTTTGAAAAGAAGGAACACAGTGCTGGAACAAATGGAAAAATACAACTACATCACTGAGGAACAATTAAATACATTTAAACTCCAACCAATCGGCTTAAATTATCAAGTAGAAAATCATAACAAAGGATTGGCAACTTATTTCAGGTCTGTTATCAATAATTACTTATTGAAATGGTGTGAAGAACACAACTACGACCTTTATGCGGATGGTTTAAAAATATATACTACCATAGATTCAAAAATGCAGACCTATGCAGAAGAAGCGGTAACTCAACACGTCAGCAAAATGCAGGGATTGTTTTACCAACATTGGAAAGGCAGAAATCCATGGGCAGATGAAGCACAAAAAGAAATACCGGATTTTATAGAAAATGCGTTCAAAAAAACGGACACCTATAAAATGTTAAAAGCCATTCATAAAGAGGATGAAGCAGCCATTCAAAAAGCAATTCATACCCCTAGAAAAATGAAAGTCTTTTCATGGCAGGGAGAAAAAGACACCATGTTAAGTCCAATAGATTCAATGAGGTATTACAAATGGTTTCTTCAGGCTGGATTTATGGCGATGGATCCACATTCAGGACATATCAAAGCCTGGGTTGGTGGTATAGACCATAAATACTTTAAATATGACCATGTAAAACAAGGAAAACGTCAACCAGGATCAACATTTAAACCATTTGTGTATTTGGCCGCATTGGACAATGGCTATTCGCCTTGTTATGAAATGCACGATGTTCCAGTGACATTCCAATTTGAAAATGGCGAAGAAACCAAAACTTGGACACCACAAAACAGTGAGGGAGAATTTACAGGACAAACCATGACCTTGCGTCAAGCCATGGCCAGATCAGTAAACTCAATCACTGCCAACGTCATGAAACTAATGAGTCCACAAACCGTGGTGGACTATGCCCACAGGGTCGGAATAAAAAGCGAATTAGAACCTGTACCCTCCTTGTGTTTAGGGTCAAGTGATTTGTCAGTATATGAGTTGGTTGGTGCTTACAGTACATTTGTAAACCATGGAATACACACAGAACCCTTTTTCATTACCAGAATAGAAGATAAAAACGGAAACATCATTCAGGAATTTATTCCTAAAACCAAAGAAGCACTCAATGAAGAAACGGCCTACTTAATGGTAAATATGCTCAAAGGTAGTTCAGAAGAAAAAGGAGGAAGTGCATTGGGTTTAAGAAGGTATAAAATATTTGATGGGGGAAATGAAGTTGGTGGTAAAACAGGAACAACTTCTAATTATTCCGACGGTTGGTTTATGGGAGTGAACGAAAGTTTGGTAGCTGGAGCATGGGTAGGTGGAGACGACAGGTGTATACATTTCACAAGTTATACCTACGGACAAGGATCAAAACTTGCATTACCAATAGTAGGTATGTTTTATGAAAAAACATTTAATGATCCAAAAACAGAAGTTAAAAGATTGCCATTCTCCAAGCCAAGTAAACCACTAACGGTAGAAATAAATTGTGCTAAATATAAAAAAGGATCAAAAAGTGACAGTACGGTGTCAAATACTTACCAAGTTCCTAACAAACCCAACCTTGACTAATTCAAGTCAAAAATACGGCTTATTTTATAGTTTGTACACCCATGGAAAACCGAGAAGCACTAAAACTGTCTATAAAAAAACTACCTGAAAATCCAGGAATATACAAGTATTACAATGAAGCCGATGAAATCATATACATTGGTAAAGCAAAAAATATCAAAAAAAGAGTCGCCAATTATTTTTTAGACAAAAACAACCACAATTACAAAACACAGAAACTCGTATCTCAAATTGCAAAAATAGAGTTTACAGTAGTAGACAGCGAACTTGATGCATTACTTTTAGAAAATAACTTAATTAAAAACTTTCAGCCAAAGTACAATATTTTATTAAAGGATGATAAAACATATCCTTATTTGTGCATTTCCAATGATAGATTTCCAAGACTATTTACCACACGAAAAACTGAAAAAAAAACAGGTACCTATTACGGTCCATACACCTCGGGAAAAACAGTAAGAATACTGTTAGAATTGATTCAAAAATTATTTACCATCAGAAACTGTGATTTAAACTTAAGCAAACAAAACATAGCTGCAGGTAAATTTAAAGTGTGTTTAGAATACCATATTGGTAATTGTAAAGCACCTTGTGAAAACCTACAAACGGAAGAAAATTACTTAGCAGAAATCAATATTATTAGAAATATACTCCATGGAAATACAAGAGTAGCCATTGATTATTTGACGAATCAAATGAATGAATTTGCTAAAAAACTACTTTTTGAAAAAGCACAAGAAATTAAAAACAAAATTGAAATACTTCAAAACTACCAAGCAAAATCGCTAATTGTAAATACCAATATCAAGAACCTTAAAACATTTACGATTCACAGTTATGACAAGAAAACCTATGTAAATTATCTCAAAATCAATAATGGTCAAATTATAGAAACACAAACCTATCAGGCAACAAAAATGTTGGATGAATCTGACGAAGAAGTGCTTGAGCAAGCCATTTTAGAACATATAGATTTAGAAAATGAACATGAGATCATTACCAATATACCAATTACTTTTAAAACAGAACTGATAAGCTGTTATGTTCCTAAAATTGGGGATAAGAAAAAACTGATAGACCTATCTATTAAAAACATATTTGAATACATCAAAGCAAGGGCAGTCTACTTTGAGGAAAACAAAAAAACACCAATAGGACTGATAGAATTGCAAAAAACATTGAATTTAAAAGAATTGCCGACCCACATGGAATGCTTTGATAATTCAAATATTCAAGGCACCAACCCGGTAGCGGCAATGGTTTGTTTCAAAGATGGCAAACCAGCAAAAAAAGAATACAGGCATTTTCATATCAAAACTGTAATCGGCCCTAATGATTTTGATTCCATGTATGAAGTGGTACATAGAAGGTATAAAAGAGTATTGGAAGAAGCACAAGCTTTACCCAAATTAATCATTATAGATGGAGGAAAAGGACAATTAAGCAAAGCTGTGGAAGCATTACATGCATTAGGATTGTATGGACAAATACCAATAATCAGTATTGCGAAAAGGCTAGAAGAAATATTTGTTCCTGGGGATGAATATCCAATAATGTTTAATAAAAAATCTGAAGCATTAAAAATACTACAACAAATCAGAAATGAATCACATCGATTTGGAATTACCTTTCACCGCAATTTAAGGAGTAATCAGGTTGAGCACAAAAATTCGATGTTGGATGAAATTAAAGGAATTGGACCACTTACGAAACAAAAAATTCAAGGCAAATACAAAACGATAAACAAACTACTCGAAGCCAACGAAGATGAAGTTATACAACTCATTGGACTACAAAAGCTTCAAACTATCAAAGCGTTTATGGCACAAACAAAAAAAGGAGTCGCACCATAAGTACGACTCCTTTTTGTTTTATATCAATGGGAGAATTAAAATTCCCATAAATTATGTTCGTATTCCATAAGGTCACTGGCCTTCCAATAAGAAGCCATGATACCTTGTTTTTGACTTTCGCTATAAATATCAACCAAATACTCATCTCTAGGATTTGAAACCTTGATGATATAAGAACTGAAAATACGCAAATCGAAAGCATCTACAAGACTTCTGTGCTCTGAATCATTGTTAGGGTTGAACCAAATTGCTCTAGGATCTTTTTTAAACACTTCAACCAAGTCTTTAAATTTAAAAGTTCCGATAGGCTCTTCAATACCTTTTGGATTAAATTCTGAAGGAATCATCATCGTGATACATTGAATATCAAAATAAGCACGAGAACGTTGTTTATCAAAAATATAATCCTCCTTCATTTGCATTTGATATAACTGTTTTGGAAGGTATTCTAAGGCACCTGCAGCAGCATCTGCTGGAGCGGTTTCCCCTTCAGGAGCAGGTTCAGCATCTTCATCATTGGCTACAGCCATAGTGATTTTTTTCTGAAACTCTTCTTTGGTATAAGACCTACCTTGATCCAAGGAATCTGAAGTGTAAGGTTTTAATTCTCCTTTTTTTACAGCTTCAATGATGATTTTGGTAATCTCTTTATTGGTAGAGAACATAGGCAAATTTTGCTTTTCCCTTAAATCTACAGCTCTTACGATTGTTTTTTTGTACATGACATCAGATTCATGTACAGGTCTAACAGAGTAAGGATTATATCCGCTTTCTTGCGCTATGACAAGCGAAGATGAAGCAATAATGCATGAAGAAATTATATACTTTAGCATAATTATTTTAGATTATTTACCAGAATCAATAGGAACAATGAAAATATTATTAGCAGTCATCTCAATAGTTTTCTTTCCAGCTCTTTTGATTTTCTTAATCTCTAATACTATTCTATCACCTCTACTTGGATCAGCTACCATAAAAGTAGAAGCTGCACCTACAGAATTTTGTAATACGGCTCTTTTACCTTTTGCAACCATAATTACCCAATCTTCAGGTTTAAATGATGCCTCAGCAGCGCCTACTGTTGTTTTAAATGTTTCATCAGCTTCGAAAACCAAAGACACATTTGAAGCAGAAGCTTTAATAGGCGTTTTACCATCAAAAAGAACACCGTTAATTTTGATTTTAATTACAGGAAGAGGCACTTTACGTACTTCAAACTGAGCGTCACCAATGTAGTTACCACCACTTGAAACTTTAATCTTAACTTTAGATTTTTTCGCAGTACCATCATTTGGAGTCACCGCAACTTTACCTTTATCATTGGCATCAATGCCTGATTGAACAGAACCATTTTCAGCAGCAAAAGAAGGCGCATAAGTAGCACCTAAAGCAGGAACTTGAATAGACAAAGTATTAGGACAACCTTCATACAAAGCAGAGATAGAACCCGCTTGTACTTGAATTACAGGTCTTGAAACAGTGTATTCCCCTTTCACAGTAAAGGTAGTATCTGTACCTTTGTTGTTGATGGTAATAGAACCAGACCAAGTTTGTTTACTTAAACCATCTTTATCAAAGTTGGTAGCTCTTGCCATAATTTCAACTTCACCATAACCTTTAGCAACTTTGATGGTAGAACCATTTAATTTCATTGTAGGTGTTACAGCAGAAGAAGTGGCAGAAAGGAACAATACCGCTTTGTATTTGGTACCATTTGCTACTACTTTTGATTCAGCACTGTATTGAGCAGTAATTTGGTCAAACTGAATGTTGGTAGCCCCTACCAATTGTTGTAAGTTAGCCAAAGCAACAGTCTCTTGATTCATTACCTCTGCTTCAATGTTTGAAAGCACTGCCATCGCAGCACACATTGGCGTTTGACCAAAGTTCATTTGAGCAAAATCTTTTTGTTTTGCTTCATGTTCTGTGATACGAGGATCTTCTTTAGGATCTTTCGCGATTTTATCGAACTTTGGTTTAGCTGGCATCACTTTAGAAGGAATTTTTGCAAAAATTTCATTCAATCTAGCTGAATAAGTATTTATTTCTTTTTGCAATACATAACCTTTACCAGACTTTGAACCTTCAGCACCAATCATCATGATTTCTACTTCTGTTTCTGCCTTAGCACCAGCCCACATTTTACTTCCACCATGTCCTTCTGAATAACCTCCTGTTGTAGAGACTAAATCTTCACGAAGTTTATCAATGTGTACTTTAATCTTTTCGCCCTCATCACGAACTTCTTTCGCTAAATCAACGACATATTTGTCTTTACCACCATCTTTTTCTACCGCTTTTTCGATTGCTTTTTCAACGCCGGTATTTTTCTCTTCTGCAGCACCATTTGCCGCTTGTAAACTATCATCTAGAAACTTGAACTTCTCCATGATTGATGAAGATACTTGCAAAGCAAGTAAGGCCAACAATACAAGGTACATTAAGCCTATCAGTTTCTGACGTGGGGTTTCTTTACCACCTGCCATATCTTTATTTCACTTTATAAGTTAAACAATTATTTAAAGTCGATCAATTAGTTACCTTTCATTGCAGATAACATACTACCATAAACATTGTTTAAGTTAGTTAAGTTAGATGTTAATTTAGAAAGTTCAACTTTAAATTGTTGTGTATCTCTACTTGCTTCAGACATTGCTTCCATTGCAGAAGACAAGTTGCCATAGAATTTGTTCATTGCTTTCAAGTGATTGTTTGCATCTTGAAGTTCCATTTCATAAACAGCATTCAATGCACCTAAGCTTTTAGTAATTACTTGTACTTGCGTATGGTATTCTTTAGCACCAGTTGAAGCACTAGCCATAGAATTCATTGCATCAGCAGTAGTCGAGAATGATTTGTTCATTTCAACAATTGAAGCAGAAGCAACTTTTACATTTTTTGCGAAATCGTTGCTTGATGCAGCAGCGTCACTTAAGTCAGACATTTTACCAGCAGAAGCAGAAAGGTTTTTGATACCGTCAGCTAGTCTGTTAAACACATCTTGATCTAATTTAGAATTGTCAAGCATGTTATCAAGCTTAGCCACAAGATTGTTAGATTCTTTTGCAGGAGCAGCTTTTTTAACTGGCGCGTGCCCATGAGGATCATCAGCCAATTCAGGATATATCAATGTCCAATCAGGTGCATGTTCAACTGGTGCAAAAGCAAACAACAAAAACAAAGCAGCTTCGGCACTTAAACCAACAATTAGCATGGCAGAAGCACCCGGCCAGTGCATAATTTTAAACAATGCACCAACGATTACAACAGATGCACCAACACCAGTAACGATAGGTGCAATTTTTGCATAAAAAACTTCCATTGCGCCTTTTGGCGGATGAACAACGCGATAGTGAATACCCATTTTACAACTAGGATTTAGGAGTTAAACATTTAATAAACAACAACAAACTATGATTACGAATTAATACTGAACTAAAATTCAGCGCCTGATGAACGACCAAGGTACGTCATGGCACATCTAAATCCGATGTACGACTTTGTGGTATCTTGGTATTCAAATGTTCTTGTACCCGCTTCAAGGTAAAATGCTACATCTTTCCATGAACCACCTCTTACCACTTTACGAGGTTCAGATTCATTTAAATAAGTTGGGTTCAAATCCCAAACAATAGGCACTGAGGCATGATAAAAAGCATCTTCACACCATTCTCCAACATTTCCTGACATGTCATATAAACCATAGTCATTTGCAAAATAAGAAGCTACTGGAGAAGTGTACATAAAACCATCATCATAATAGTTACCTCTTCCTGGTTTAAAGTTGGCTAACATACACCCTTTTGAGTTACGAATGTATGGGTTACCCCAAGGATATTTGGCCATATCACGACCACCTCTTGCAGCATATTCCCATTCTGCTTCAGAAGGCAATCTGAATGCTGGCATAGGAAATAAATTTGCTTGATTTACACGATAATCATTTAAGAAATGGGTTCTCCATTCACAAAATTTCTTTGCAGCGAACCAATCTACCCCAACTACTGGATAATCATCAAATGCCGGGTGAGCAAAATAATACTCCATCATTGGATCACCCATGTGGTGAGAAAAATCTTTTACCCAAACTGTAGTATCTGGATAGTATTCTTTCATAATTACATCAACTCCCAATGCTGAAGAATCTGTTAGCATTGCCTGAACAAATTGACGGTATTCGTTATTGGTAATTTCAGTATCATCCATATAGAATCCACCGATAGTTACTTGTTTGTTTGAATTGGCTCTAGAGTGAGTAATATCTTCATCAGCTTGTCCCATGTGAAACGTACCTGAAGGACAAACAACCATACCAAACGGTACAGTAACTACCCATCCCTCACGGTTAGGAGCTCCAACTAATTCCCCTGATTCGGAACCTGGACCCTTGCCACAGCTTTGAATAGTAATTGCTACTCCTAACAAGGTTAGGAAAGATAACACTTTTGATATAATTGGTTTGCACATAATATACAGCAATTTTTAGTATGTGATTATGCTAATGTAAAGCAAAAGTAATCACTTTTTTTTTACAAAGCAAGCGTTGATAATATATTTAGATTTAATTATACTATTCTAATAGCATTTACTAGAACCTGTATCTCGGTGTTCTAATCACAGGTTTTACTGGTGGAACAAAAGCTGGTAAACTGTAACTCAACATAATTTCATAAGATGAAGTAGCTTTACCACTTTGATTAATAAGCGTATAATCATAGGCGAAACCAAGTTTCATTGCATTATTTTTCAAAAAACTTAGTCCAACAAATGGTATTAAAGCATCTTGTTGCCTCAAAGACAAACCTGCCCAATAACGTGTACTGAAAGTAGCCATTACTGAAACTTCGGTTGACCATTTTCCTGAATTACTTCCTGCATCACTTCCTGCATCATACTTCGTAATCAATGAAGGGGTCAATAATACGTTAGAAGCTACCTGATAATTATATCCACCGTTTACAAACATGTGGCGACTTTGTTTCTTACCTAAATCACTTAATTTTTGTTTCACTAGGTGATTTAATGAAGCGCCAACATAAAATTTAGAATGGTTGTAAAAAACACCAAGAGCAAAATCAGGACTCATTTGATTTAAATTTTTATTGTCTAAATTTTCGACAACAACATCATTTGGATCAGTTGCAACTCTGGGACCACCACTATAAGAATTCAAAATACCTGAACGTAAACCCAATCCCAATTTCCCACCACCTAAATTGATATGGTAAGCATAAGAAATTAATACATCTAAATTTGTATTCGGTCCAATTTTATCATGTGTTAATTGAACACCTACACCGCCCTTTAACAAATGAACCGGAATTGAAGCGGTTAGAATTTGATCCTGAGGAGCACCACCACCACTTCCATCACCATATCCTGCCCATTGCGTTCTATGTATAGCAGTAAATTTGGGAGCACCCTCTAAACCAGCATATCCGGGATTGGTATAGAGATTATTAAACATGTATTGACTAAACTGAGCATCTTGCTGGGCATTGGCTACACCAAATGCCAGAACAGAAAGAATACCAGTTAATACCATTGCAAAACGATTCATGTATTTTACATTATTCAGCTGAGGGGTAAAATTATACTTAATCTTTCTTAAAAACAATTATTCTCAATATTTATTTTAATGATACCAAGACACAATTGTATAATTTAAAGAATTACTTCCCTTTATTGACTCTCTTAATGTATTCTTCTAAGGCGCCAGTCATGGAAGGAATATTTGGCATTGGTGCTTCAATGTCCAAAATCAAGCCTGCATCGCGTACTGCTTGTGCTGTAGTTGGCCCAAATGCAGCAATTCGAATGTTTCCCTGAACGAAATTTGGAAAATTAGCAAACAAAGAATTTATACCTGAAGGACTAAAGAAAGCAATCATGTCGTATTTAATTTCTTTAATATCAGATAAATCACTCGCCACGGTATTGTAAATCACCGCTTCAGAATACTTATATTCATTTGCTTCTAAAAATACGGGAATGTCTTCTTTTCTGATATTGGAACAAGGATAGATAAACTTCTCTTCTTTGTGCTTTTTTAAAATTTCAATTAAATCTTGTGAAGTCTTTTGGCCTACAAAAATTTTGCGTTTTCTAACGACAATATATTTTTGTAAATAATTGGCGGTTTGTTCTGAAATACAGAAATATTTAAAATCAGCTGGCATTTCAATGCGACTTTCGGCACATATTTTAAAAAAATGATCTACTGCATTTCTACTCGTAAATATTACTGCACTATGTGCTAAAATCTCTACTTTTTGTTTCCTAAAATCTTTGGCTGAAACTTCCTCTATTTGTATAAATGGCCTAAAATCTATTTTAAGGTGATATTTTTGAGCCAATACAAAATAAGGCGATTTTTCATCCGTCGGTTTCGGTTGAGAAACTAAAATAGAAGTAACTCTTGACATTCTACTTTTTGGGATATCTGCACTTAGAATTTCACTCATCTTGACAAACGTAAATTATTTCAAAATCAACTCAGTAGTAGTGTAAAGCTTATATAAAAGCATGATAGGCAATACCTCTGTGATGCAAAGATATGAAAATAAATACACATTCGTAAATGATAAAAAATATCTAATGTGAAATGCAACATTTATACACAATAATATGATGATGATAACAAGGTAAAAATTAAACCAATAGGTAGAAATTTCCATATTAAAAACGGATAATGTAGAACAGAAAAAAATTGAAAACACAAACATTAACAAGCCAATTTTTTGCCAATAACTTACAAAAGCAAAGAAATGGGTATTGGTTATATTTTTAAATTTATAGATTAAAGCATTGGTATACACACCGATATATTTTAATAAATAAATTAATAAGAACAATAATATTCCAACGGCAAACATCATCCAGTATTCTGAAGGACGAATATTTCCTACTAAAATAGGCAGTTTGAAAAAATTCAACATCAGTACAAAAGAGTATGACATCATCACACTATTTAAAATGACATAAATAATGCTTTCTTTGTTTAATACATTCATTACCAAAATATCTTCCTGAACAGTGACATTTCTCATTCTTAAATAATTTAAAAAAGTATAATACGAGTAAAATGTATTTCTGAAAAACACTTTTACCAATGCAATCAAACCCAATACCAGTAACAAAGCTTCTACTACAAAATCATTAAACCTGTTTTTGATATACGGCAAGATTTTGCTCTCTTCTGAAGAATCTATTTGATACATCATGGTGGCAACACTGACTTTAATACTTTTGGGCCATCGTGAAGATTCATGGTAATAACTCAAAAACACAAAACTACCATTTGAAAATGACTGAAAGGATTTTATCAATATTCTTTCTTTTCCACTCTGGTTGTATTTTTTAAAAAATTTACCATTTACAAACAGTGCTAGACCTTCACTTGCATAAAATTCAAGGTAATTGCCTCTGTACTTTACCAAATCTAACCACAAATGTACACTCTGATATTTCTTACTGTTATAATCTATCAAAGGCACATAACTGTTATAGTAATTGTCAAAAACTATCAGTTGAGACTTCAATTCCTCAATTGGTCTGACCTCAATTTTATGGCTATAATTTTGAGCAAATGAAAAAGAAGCTGTACATGTTACTACTAACATATAAAAAATCAACTTTCCAACTAAGCCAAGGAAGTTTTTCAAGAGGCTATGCTTTGTTTTTTAAATTTTCTTTTTAAAAATTCTAATATGAAAACGAGCATTAAAGACTGACATCCCAACACCATTAAAAGCAAATGGTTGGAATAAGATTTTAACACCGAAACCACTAAAATTGTTGCGGCATTTACGACCACCAAAGTAATAACAGTAGCAACCTGACTCATTCCACAATCTACCAATACATGATGGATATGATTTTTATCCGGTGAAAATGGTGAAACCCCATTCATTATTCTAAGTGTAAACACCCTCAGGGTATCAAACATGGGTACAAACAAAATAGCTATTCCGATAGAAGGCGCTGTTGGCAAAGCCTTCATTTCCACAAACAGAATCGTCAATACGGCGATTACAAAACCAGAAATTAAAGAACCGGTGTCGCCCATAAAAATAGTGGCTTTGTAAAAATTATACCGAAGAAATCCCACCATTCCTCCTACCAAACTAAAAGCTACATAAGCATAAGGTTTAAAATTATCCCCTCCATACAGGTAGAAATACAAGCCAAATGTTGTCAAAATCACCACTATGATTGAACCTGCCAAACCATCCAAACCATCAATTAGGTTGATAGAATTGGTTAAGCCAATAATTACCAAAAATGAAAAGGCATAACTAATTCCCAATGGCAAATCATATACCCCCAATATCCCTTGAAAGGAAGTAATTCTAACATCACCCATAAAGATGACAATACCAGTTGCCAATACCTGCACAAAAAATTTCTTAAAAGCTGAAACCGTTACGATATCATCTTTAAGTCCTATATAATAGATAATTATTGCCCCGGCCAACAAATGTTGAACGCCGCTGTTGATTACGCCAAACAACATCAGGGCCGAAACCATTCCTGCAAAAATAGCTAATCCTCCCAATCTTGGAGTCAGTAAACTATGAACAGTACGTTGGTTTGGTTTGTCAAGCAGGTTTTTGAGATGGGCAACATAAGTGATAGAAGGTATTGCAAATACCGCAATCATAAATGCCCAAAGAAAACACAATATTGAAGCTATGTCTACTATCATTATATCAAAATACAAATTACGTTGCAAGATAACATATCTACCCTTTTAAACAAATTAAAACCTACTCACATAACCAAAGTGAATCTTAGACTGATTCAGGCTCATTTGTTGTTGTTTTGATTTACCCACAGTATAAACAAAACTAAAAATTCCAGGACCGGAAGTGAAACTCACTCCAGCACCTAAACCTGCAGGATAATCGAGTAATTTACCATCTGTGATATTATAATACAAGTACGATTGTTCCGCAAAAAGGAGCAAATAAGAGGTTTCATCAATGTATTGCCTAAACTCTAAGGTGTTGATAGTATAGTCTGAGGCATAAAAGAAATTGTCATTAAATCCACGGATTGACTTCAGGCCTCCCAAGCGGTATAAGTCATTGAAGAATATATTTTGATTTAATATTTTCCCTCCTACCGTTTTGAGTAAAAAAACACTGTTTCCTCCTACTTTAACGAATTTTTCTAAGGAGATATTTCCAACCATCATTACCGTTTGCAATTTGACACGGTCATAGAGATGCTGGTCAAAAATTGCATTTTTTTTGATGGTTTTATTCCCAATAGATAAATCAACATGGAATAAAATTCCTTTTCGTGGATAAAATAAATTATCCAAACTGTTGTAATCATAGCCTAAACCATACGACACGTAATCAAAATCAGCATAGCTCGGCAAAACCGTTGCCGATTTCAATGATTTGTTCGTCCCAATTCTGGAAGAAATATATCCTATATTGAGCGACACTTTCCCATTTCCTTCTAACCTGTAAAACACTGACAATTTCCTGTTCATATTTAAAAAACTAGAATCCTGTTTTAGAAAATTAAATGCCCCCGCAACATCAAAATCTGATTGTAGTAAATTGGGATGAAAATAATCTAAGTTCAACAACTGGGATGCTTCCTGAAACCTTCTCCATTCTCCTTTAAGGGTTTTTCCGGTTTGAAATAAATTTCGAAGCACCAGGTCAAACTCACCTGTAATCAATACCCCCCCATCTTTTTTGGCATTGGGCAAGAGTCCCACAATTCCGTCTACCTGATTGGCTTTTTTGTCCTCTAATGACAATTCGACCCTCACCGATCCTGCATTAAAAAAAACATTTATTGGTCCATTTAAAGCAATATAAGGCAATTGCTTCATGGCACGCTCGATGTTGTCAATTTTTTCCTGGCTAAAAGGTTCGCCGGGTTCTATTCTTAAGTAATTACTTAAAAACCGTTTGTTGATTTTACTTTTACCCGCAAACAACAAAGTATCAAATTTAAAAAAAGGACCTAACTGAAACTGTACCGCTGCATTTAACTCATTATTGATTAATGATATAGAATCCAAATTAACGCGTGCAAAAGGATAGCCATTGTTTTGTGTGAATTTCAATATTCGCTTAAAAAGCATGGCAATCGTTTGGGGCCTAAAAATTTTATCTTCGAAATACGATTCTATAAAATCAACTTTTCTCAACATCCATTCAGGCAAATTCCCTTTGTTCAATTGGTTCAATTGAATTCTACTGCCAATAGCAATGATTGCTTTGCAAGAATCTTTATTCCACTCGATTGAAGAAATGCTTGCAAAAAAATAGGACTGCGCATAAAGTGAATTGACAACGTTTTGAACCTGAACATATACCTGTGACGAATCTGCATTTATAGCGTTATATTTTATATATTTACCCACTTTATCCGCATCATTTACAAACTGAATTTGTAAGGTATAGGACTTTGATTTCTGCGTTTGGGCTGCAGAAAGCTGGGCAATGAAAATAAGAATAAGTAGCATTCGGAAGGTCACCTGTAAAAACGAAGATATGATTCGCTAAAGTATTCATTTTAAGTGAAAATATAAAGCATCTTAAACAATCCCTAAAGCAAATCATTCAATTCATCTCTTTTCATCACATTCAATCAAAAATAGATTTTGGCAGGCATTTACATTCATATTCCCTTTTGCAAACAAGCATGTAATTATTGTGATTTTCATTTCAGCACTAATTTATCCAACAGGGAAGCAATGATTGCTGCGATAGTGACAGAATTACAACGTGAAAAAATATACCTGCAAGGTCAGCCTATTGAGAGTATTTATTTTGGTGGAGGAACACCTTCGTTGTTATCAGGACAGGAGTTGTCTGATATTTTAAATGCAGTGTACCAATTATTTCAGGTAAACCCAAGTGCTGAAATCACCTTAGAAGCCAATCCTGATGACATCCATGCATCAAAAATTTTAGCATTTAAAAATTTAGGGATAAACAGGTTAAGCATTGGAATTCAAAGTTTTAATGACGAAAATTTGAAATTTATGCACCGGGCACATGATGCCAAAGAAGCTTCAAATTGTGTTAAAATCGCTCAGGACAATGGCATTGATAACCTCAGCATTGACTTGATTTATGGCATTCCTTCTTCCAATCACGACCATTTACTATTTGATTTACAACAGGCATTTGCTTTACAAACCAAGCATATTTCAGCGTATTGCCTTACCATTGAAGACAAAACTACCTTTGGACATCTTGTAAAAAAAGGTAAAATGAAACCCATCGAGGAAGAGTTTGCTGCCCAACAATATGAAATGATGGTAGAAGCAATGGAAGGAAATGGTTTTGAGCAATACGAAATTTCAAATTTCGCCAAAGACAACAGTTACGCCATTCACAACAGCAATTACTGGAAACAAAAACATTACTTGGGTGTCGGGCCTGGAGCTCATTCCTATAATGGTAGCTCCAGACATTACAATATTTCAAATAATAACAAATACATTAAACTTATTGCTGCGGGAGAAAAACCCTCCACAACAGAAATGTTAACACTTAATGACCAAACCAACGAATATATACTTACCACTTTAAGAACTAAATGGGGATGCAATTTGAAATATTTAGAGGAATTAAATCCAAATTTTATTAAGTTGCATCAATCAACTATTGATAAATTAATTTCAAGGAATTTGATGATGCTTCAAAATCAAATTTTATATTTGTCGAAAGAAGGAAAAATTCAAGCAGATAAAATCACCGAAGCATTTTTTATTATTTAACTGAAATTCAAACCAATACTTTATAAAGAATTACTAAAACATGAATAGCGAGCAAAAAAAGGCATTGTTGCTAATAAAAGCTATCATTTTCTATTACCATTCTCTCCACCAAGACGAAGCTGAAATGCTAGAACAAACAGCTAAAGAATTGGATGCAGTAGCCGAACTTTCATGGACTTACGAATTTATTAACAGTGATTTCCCTTCTTCCACTTCAAGAGCCAGAGCTTACCTTAAAGAAAACCTGGAATCAACCAGTAAAGAAGATAAATTTGAAATCTTAAAAACGGTTTGGATTGACAATGAAAAGAAAGGTTATATCAGTGAGATTGAAGCTGTAACCATGTTGAAAATTTCTAAAGACTGGGGACTTGAAGGCCAACTCATCGCATTGGCAAGAAGCAAAAGTAATTAAGGAAATACATTTGAAAATTAAAAAGGTTGACATTTTAACAAATGTCAACCTTTTTTTATGTGCTACAATTCTACCTCAATATGTGTCGCTAAAATATCCTCGAGCGTTTCACGTCGGCGAATAAGTTGTGCTTTGCCATTATGGACCAATACTTCAGCAGGTCTAAAACGAGAGTTGTAATTGGAACTCATGCTAAACCCATAAGCGCCTGCGTTTTTAAAACCAATTACATCGCCTACAGCAACTTCTGAAAGTTCTCGCTCCCAACCGAAAGTATCCGTTTCACAAATATAACCTACGACAGAATAATTTTTCTTGTCTCCAACAGGATTAGAAATATTTACGATATGGTGATAGGCATCATACATCATTGGTCTAATCAGGTGATTTAAACCTGTATTTACACCCACAAATGTAGTCGCAGGAGTTGGTTTTACCACCGTTGCTGAGGCCAATAACATTCCTGATTCACTCACTAAATATTTCCCCGGCTCAAACCAAATTTCTAATTCAGCACCATAAGATTTACAAAAGGCTGAAAAAGCAACTTTCATTTTGGCGCCAAGTTCGGTAAGGTTGGTTACTTTATCGCCTTTTTTATAAGCCACTTTAAAGCCTGATCCAAAGTCAATAAATTTTAATCCTTTTACATTTCTGGCTATGGTAAATATCACCTCGGCGCCTTGCATGAATACCTCTACCGATCCAAAATCAGAACCTGTATGCACGTGCAAACCTGAAACATTTAAGTTGTATTGTTTTATAAGTTGATATACATCATCAATTTGAAGCAATGAAATCCCAAATTTTGATTCCGCATGTCCGGTTTTAATTTTATCATTTCCTCCAGCGGTAATGTGTGGATTGATACGAATACAACAAGCCACTTCATTTCCATACAGTTGACCAAATTTTTCTAAAAATGGCAAATTGTCAATGTTGATGGTAGCCCCAATTTTTACTGCTTCCTGAATTTCTTCAAAAGGCACACAATTGGGAGTAAACATAATTTCACTCGGTGCAAAACCCGCCTTTAAAGCCAAATGCAATTCTTGAATGGACACTACATCTAAACCAACGCCTCCTTTTTTCATCAATTTAAGAATCGTTAAATTTGACAATGCCTTGGTTGCATATTTAATTTTGAGTTTTAAACCTGCAAAAGCCTCATTCAAATTGCTGATTTGATCCAAAATTTTAGAAGAATCATACACATACACAGGACTTCCATGTTCGGCTACTACATCCAAAAGACTAAGCCCTTGCATTTCGTAATGATTGTCAATTAATTGCATCTTTACTGTTATTTTAAGGATTGAAATGTTATGTGTTAAGTTGACAGTTTAGAGTTCAGAGTTATCAGTTTTTTTTAGAATTTATTCTTGATTTCTCTTAGCTAGAAAACATATCATTCTAAGCAATGACGACCAAGGCTTTGTGGAGTCGTTCTACCACTTCGTCTTTGCCAAGAATCTCCATGATCAGCATCAAATCTGGTCCGTGACCGTGACCGGTAATGGCCAACCGAAGTGCTTGAAACACTTTGCCCATTTTGGTTTCATGTTTTACCAATACTTCATGGAAACAAGCTTTTGCTGTTTCTGCATTGAAATCGGCCATACCTTCAATGGCTGTGGTATAATCTGTAATTACTTTTACTGCTTCTTCCGTCCATTTGGTAGCCACCACTTCGGATTCATATTCCGTTGGTGCTACAAAAAAGTACATGGCCTCCTTGCCCAAATCTTTTGGGAAAACAATCCTGTCTTTCATTAAGCCAGCAATTTTGGCCGCTTTTGCAGGTTCACAAGTGATATTTTCTTTGGCCAATGCCTCTAATAAATACACTCCCAACGCTTCGTCGGTTTTGCTTTTGATGTATTGTTGGTTAAACCACTTCGCTTTATTGATATCGAATTTGGTTCCTGATTTTCCTACTCTTTCTATAGAAAATGCTTCAATCAATTCTTCCATAGAAAACAACTCCTGACTTGTACCAGGATTCCAGCCCAAGAAAGCTAAGAAATTGGTCATCGCTTCAGAAAGATAACCTTCTTCTCTAAAGCCCATCGCAATTTCTCCTGTTTCTGGCGATTTCCATTCCAATGGAAATACCGGGAATCCTTGCAAATCAGCATCTCTTTTGCTCAATTTACCATTGCCATCAGGTTTTAACAACAAAGGCAAATGTGCAAACTGTGGCATGGTGTCTTCCCAACCCAAATATTTATACAGCAATACGTGCAATGGCGCTGAAGGCAACCATTCTTCTCCACGAATTACGTGTGAAATTTCCATCAAATGATCGTCTACGACATTGGCCAAATGGTAGGTCGGCATGCCGTCAGATTTCATCAATACTTTGTCATCAATCGCGGAAGAATGTACCATTACCCAACCACGGATCATGTCATTCAACCTAACTTCTTCTTTGCGAGGTACTTTTAACCTAATCACATAAGGTTCACCAGCTGCCAATTTTGCCTGCACTTCATCATGAGGTAAAGTGATGGAGTTTTTCATGGTATTGCGGGTGATAGAGTTGTATTGCGGCGTAGCTACTTTCGCTGCTTTCAAACGTTCACGCATTTCTGTCAACTCCTCAGCCGTATCAAAAGCGTAATACGCAAAATCATGGTCTACCAATTGTTGTGCATATTTCATGTACATCGGCTTGCGTTCCGACTGTCTGTAAGGCGCATGCGGGCCGTCTACCCAAGGACTTTCGTCCAATGTAATGCCCACCCATTCCAACGCTTCTTTGATATAGGCTTCCGCTCCAGGTACAAAACGGGTTTGGTCGGTATCTTCAATTCTTAAAATCATGGTACCACCCATTTTGCGGGCAAACAGGTAATTGTACAATGCTGTTCTAACCCCACCAATGTGTAGTGCTCCTGTTGGACTAGGCGCAAATCTTACTCTTACTTCTTTTCCCATTTTGGTATATGCAATTGATCGCCTTAAGGCTAATGTGTTCGATTAAATGAAGATTCAAAAGTACAAAAACTTTGGTAAAATCTACCTTTGTCTATTTTGAAACTTTGATAAAATAATTAATAGAGAGTGTTGCAATTTTTCTAAACCAGAATTTGTATGATATGAGCATGTTGTAAAAGTACCTACACTAGAATTTGTGTACTATTTTATTAAAAAAATACTTTGATTTTAATTTTCTTGAATATTTTTTGGCACACACAATTTTATGGGGACTAAAGAATTGGTTCTACATGAGTTGTTGTAGGTTGATATCATTTAATCCCAAGGCTGTACAAGGTACAAAGTACAAGGTACAAGGTACAAGGTATAAAGTACAAGGTATAAGGTACAAAGTACAAGGTACAAGGTACAAGGTACAAAGTACAAAGTACAAAGTACAAGGTACAAGGTACAAGGTACAAAGTACAAGGTACAAGGTACAAAGTACAAAGTACAAAGTACAAAGTACAAAGTACAAGGTACAAGGTACAAAGTACAAAGTACAAAGTACAAAGTACAAGGTACAAGGTACAAGGTACAAGGTACAAAGTACAAAGTACAAGGTACAAAGTACAAAGTACAAAGTACAAGGTACAAAGTACAAGGTACAAGGTACAAGGTACAAGGTACAAGGTATAAGGTACAAGATTTACTTACCTAAGACTTTGTACCTAATACTTTGTATTACCTAGCATTTGGTCCACGTCGAAGACGTGAACCAAATGCCGTTAAGTGAAGAAAAGATCAGCGGTTATCAGTCTAATCCGCTTAATGCGTGTTCCATCCCGCACTTGCAGGATTATTCTTTGACAAAGAACCCCGTTGAAAAACGGGGCCAAATTGCACACAGATTTGGCGGATTAAGCAGATTTTCACGAATTTAAAAGTAATACAATTCTTTAACTTAACGAATTGGACGTGAACCAACGAAAGAAGGGTTTGGAAGGAGGCTTTTAAAAGCAGACTTCATCTATTGGTAGAGTTAAGCTACTTCGTGTAAAGCAAAAAGAAGCAAGCTAAAAAGTACTGGCTACTTTTTAACTTGCTTCTTTTTATACTCAACACGTAACATTTATCCCGAGTTGATCGGGACCCAACACTAACCTTAATCCTTAATGCAACGCACAGCGCGCCCGTTTGCTCGGTAGTAGTGGCCCACGCTGGCACTGCTATCATTGAAGAATAGGTCGGCAAAATTGGTACCTATAACCGTACTGCTCCAAAGGATACCGCGACCACCAACCCATTGAATCGAACCATCACCGAAATCGCGTAAGCCCGACATGGGCAATTTAAGCGGAGAGGCAAAAGCGCCGGTACTGTTTTGGCTACTCCAGCTTGCGCGTTCGGCATCTATCTCTAAATTGGTTGGTAAACGATACCCACTCGGACAAGGATTGTTTATACCACTTACCCCCTGCCATAAACTATTGTTTTGAGGGCTGCGCCAATCGTAAGGAATAGTACCATTCGTTATATAAAGTGCAGTCCCAGGTGAATCTGTAGAGGATAATGTTGTGGTAGTTCCATTTACACCTGTACCAGCAGTAGAACTCGTCCAATTGATACGTTGATGCCCATCAGCTCCTCTTCCCCCTTGAAATAAATCACCATAAGCAAGGTGGTCGGTACTACTTTGGGCTACTCGTGTGGCACCCAAGTTACGGTCTAACCAACATTTAGTCCCAACAGCTCCTCCGTATGCTCTTGACACGGTGCCGTAGGTTACACTTGCGCCATTGTAAGTAAAGGTTACGGTACTCGTGCCACAGGTAAATGGTGGTACTGATGGCGTTACTGCTGCTGAAGCTGCTGAAGCTACAGAATTACCCGCGGCATTGGTAGCCACCACAGTAAAAGTATAGGCAGTACCATTGGTTAAACCAGTTACCACTAAAGGAGAACTTGCTCCCGTGGCAGTAAAACTCCCTGGAGAAGACGTTACGGTATAACTCGTAATCGTACTCCCACCATTAGAGGCTGGTGCTGTAAAAGCAACACTGGCTTGGGCATTGCCTGCCGTAGCCACAGGGCTAGTTGGTGCACCAGGAACGGTTCTAGGCGTTACTGCTGCCGATGCCGATGAAGCTACCGAATTACCCGCGGCATTGGTAGCCACCACAGTAAAAGTATAGGCAGTACCATTGGTTAAACCAGTTACTACTAAAGGAGAACTTGCTCCAGTGGCAGTTAAACTTCCTGGAGATGACGTTACGGTATAGCCCGTAATCGCACTACCACCGTTAGAGGCTGGTGCTGTAAAAGCAACACTGGCTTGGGCATTGCCTGCCGTAGCCACAGGGCTGGTTGGTGCACCAGGAACGGTTCTAGGAGTTACTGCTGCTGATGCTGTAGATGCTACCGAATTACCCGCGGCATTGGTAGCCACCACAGTAAAAGTATAGGCAGTACCATTGGTTAAACCAGTCACTACTAAGGGTGAACTTGCGCCCATGGCAGTAAAACCTCCTGGAGAAGACGTTACGGTATAGCCCGTAATCGCACTCCCACCGTTAGAGGCTGGTGCAGTAAAAGCAACACTTACTTGTGTATTGCCTGCTGTACCAACAGGGCTGGTTGGTGCACCAGGAACGGTTGCACTTGCTGCACCCCCAGTTAAATTGGTCCAAGTAGTACCGTTGAAAACCTGTAATTCTCCCGTTGTGCCGCAATTGGTACACCAAACCATAAGTCCTGCAAAAGGACTCACGATGTCATTGCGTTGGGTTTGTGTCATGCGAGGAGGAGCAAAGCCTTGTGTAGTACTGCTTACATCCAATTTCGCCGCAGCATTGGGTGAAGCGGTACCAATGCCTACATTTTGAGAAGCATCAATGGTAATTGCGGTATTGTTTTCTAAGGCGGAAGTGCCTATTTTAAATTTATCGGCATCGGAGTTGTCAACACCTATGGAAAAAGTAGAAGTACCATTGATTTGAAAATTAATTTTTGGGTCGCCAGTACCGGTATTGTTAATGTCAACGGCCGTTTTGTTGGCATCGTTGGTTTCTACGTCTAAGACCTCAGAAGGAGTAGTGGTGCCTATGCCTACTTGGGCATTTACCCCCCCCATAAAGCACTGAAAATCAGTGTACTAAATGCTGTTTTTAAGAATTGTTTTTTCATAATATAAACGTTGTTGGTATTTATTTTGGTGAGCGTTTTACTGGGTTGTATGTCAACAAAACAAACTTAAACTTTATTTTCTACAATCAACATCAAAAATACAAAAAAAATTGGTTCTTGTTGTCAAATCTAATCGTATAAAATTGGATTAGACAACAAGAAAGGCAGCGCTCAAACATCCCGAAGTATCGGGACTATCCCTATCGCAAATGGAACATCAATCCAATTTCCATTTATCCTAACCCGACACAAAATGTACTTTATCTTTCGGGATTAGTGTGTGCAATTATACAATAGCATATTGTATTTCACCCAAAGGGATAATTACAACACATAACTTTCTCCACGAGCGGGGCAAGCTGCATTTTTGTAGCCCAATGCTCCGATGGTGGTTTTAAATTCTTCCATGCTTTCGGCTTCTCCGTGTACCAGGAAGATGTTTTTGAGTTTCTTAGGATTTTGATTTTTGACAAAGGCAATCAAATCTTCTCTGCCAGCATGTCCGCTTAAAATATCGGTCACTTCAATATTGGCGGCAATTTTAATTTCTTTTCCTTTGAGGGTAATGGAATTTTTGCCTGTCATCAAATCATGCCCCGGCGTGTTTTCGGCAGCATAACCAATCATCAACACGGTACAATAAGGGTTGCCCAAATTCTTTTGAAGGTGGTAACCAATTCTACCTCCTGTAATCATTCCGGAAGAAGAAAGTATGATGCATGGCTCGTGGTAATTGCTGATTTGCTTGCTTTGTTTGTAGTTGTCTACATAATGCAAATTGTCAAAATCAAACATGCTGCCATGCTTTTGGTCAAAACCCCGCGCTTCTTCATTCAACTCCGATTTAAACATTTCATAAGTACTGGTACTTTTGATGGCCATCGGACTATCCGCAAAAATTTTGAGCGGTCTTAATTTATTTTTCTTGAATATTTTATTCAATACAAACAAAACTGCCTGAGTTCTGCCCACACTAAATGCCGGAATAATCAATCTTCCTCGCACTTCTACGCAGGTTTTGTAAATGATATTTTCAAGAATTTCTTCTGCCGATTCGTTGGTTGCTTTGTGGCTCCTGTTGCCATAAGTGGTTTCGCATACCAGGTAATCTACCTCCTGCATTTTTTGAGGATTCGGTAGTAGCGGATAATTGTTCCTGCCGATGTCTCCCGAAAATCCTATGGTTTTGGTTTGGTTGTTTTCAGTTACCGTCACTACAATATGTGCTGCTCCAAGCAAATGCCCTGCGGGAATAAATTCCACTTCAAAGCCAGGACGCACCTCAAATTTTTTGTTGAAACCAATGGTGACAAAATTTTCCAAGGTGGCTTCTACTTGTTTCTCGAGGTAAATTCCATCGGCATTGTACACCGATTTGGCACTGTTTCTTTTGGCGGTTTTGCGTTGGTATTCGAGCTTTTTTCTGTTCAGCAAGGCGCAATCGTACAATAAAATTTCAGTTAAGAAAAAGGTAGGTTTGGTACACAATACCTGCCCATCATAACCGTACCTGAAAAGGTTAGGAATATTTCCAGAATGGTCAACATGGGCATGTGTCAGCAATACCAAGTCAATGGTGGAAGGATCAAAAGGAAAAAAATAATCCGGATGAGGAGAGGTTTTTTCTACCGAACGGTCAAGGTCATAGCCACAATCGATTAGCACTTTATAGCCGTCACTTAATTCCAACAAATGCATGCTCCCAGTAACCTGGCGGGCCGCTCCCCAAAATGTTAATTGCATATTTTTTTTGTTTTCATGTTAAGAAGTTTTCAAGTAATCAAGTTTACGAGTTAACATGTTTTCAAGTAATCTAGTTTACGAGTTTTCAAGTTTACGAGTTAACATGTTTTCAAGTAATCAAGTTTACGAGTTAACAAGTTTTCAAGTAATCAAGTAATCTAGTTTACGAGTTTTCAAGTTTACGAGTTAACAAGTTTTCAAATAATCTAGTTTACGAGTTAACAAGTTTTCAAGTAATCAAGTAATCTAGTTTACGAGTTAACAAGTTATCTGGTAATCTAGTAATCTAGTTTACGAGTTAACAAGTTTTCAAGTAATCAAGTAATCTAGTTTACGAGTTAACAAGTTATCTGGTAATCTAGTAATCTAGTTTCCAGAATAAACTTTAACTCGTAAACTTGAAAACCTGTTAACTTGATAACCGTAAACTTGAAAACCTGTTAACTTGATAACCGTTAACTTGATAACCTGTTAACTTGATAACCGTTAACTTGATAACCTGTTAACTTGATAACCGTTAACTTGATAACCTGTTAACTTGATAACCGTTAACTTGAAAACCTGTTAACTTGATAACCGTAAACTTGATAACCGTTAACTTGATAACCTGTTAACTTGATAACCGTAAACTTGAGAACCGTAAACTTGAGAACCGTAAACTTGAGAACTTGTTAACTCGAAAACCGAAAACTAGAGAACCCGAAAACCGAAAACTCGAAAACTCACCTACACCGCAGAAAGCGAACTTACCTTCAGCAAATTGGCGTAAAAACCATTTTCTATTTTAGCCAATGCCTCATGACTTCCATGTTCATGAATTGTACCTTCGCTAAACACAAAGATGGTATCTACATGACGAATGGTCGACAAACGATGGGCAATAATAATGGTAGTTCTGTTGACCATCAAATTTTCCAAGGCTTGTTGTACCAATACTTCTGATTCGTTATCGAGTGCGCTGGTAGCTTCGTCCAAAATCAATATTTTAGGATTTTTTAGAATGGCCCTGGCAATGGCAATGCGTTGTTTTTGTCCACCCGAAAGTTTGATACCACGGTCGCCAACTAAAGTATCAAAACCTTCCGGAAAGCTTTTGATGAAATTCAGGGCATTGGCTTGTGAAGCCGCATGGATAATTTCTTCCTCTGTAGCGGTAGGTTTTCCATAAAGGATATTTTCTTTGATGCTTCCTCCAAACAAAATTACTTCTTGCGGAACCACGCCAATACTATTTCTCAAGGTAGCCAAATCAATGTCATTGATATTTTGCTGGTCAATATTGATTTGACCTGCATTGACCTCATAAAACCGCAGTAACAATTGCATGATGGTTGATTTTCCTGCACCACTTTGGCCCACCAAAGCGATTTTTTGACCTTGTGCAATGTCAAAAGTTATTCCTTTCAACACTTCCATTTCAGGTCGTGAAGGATAAGCAAAACGGACATCATTAAAACTAATTGCTCCAACAGCCACTGTAGTGGTGGTTGCCTGATGTTCCAAAGAAATTTCACCCTGTTCAGTGAGCAATTCAAAAAGCCTTTCGGAAGCGCCAATGGTTTTTTGAAGTTGGCCATATATTTCCCCAATACCACCTACGGAAGCACCAATAAAAGTAGTATATATGATAAATGAAGTCAAAGCGCCAACACTCATTTCATTGGCGGCTACTAATTTAGCGCCATACCAAAGCACCCCCACTATTCCACCAAAAATGGCCAAGATGACAAACGACACAAAAGCACCTCTCAACCTTGCACCATGAAGTGAATTCTTCACCACTTTGTCCAAAGCCTCATTGTACCTTCTGATTTCAAACCATTCATTTACAAAAGCTTTGACCATGGATATGGCCTGAAAAGTTTCTTCTACGACAACATTGGCTTCGGCGAGTTTATCTTGTGTAGCTTTAGAAATTTTTCTTAATTGTTTCCCGAAAACAAAAGCGACTACTATTAGTATAGGAAACGTACCCAGCATAAAAAGTGTAAGTTTTGGAGAAGTATAAAAAATAATTCCAATACCCACAAAAAGCGTTACGATTTGACGTAAAAATTCGGCGAGGGTAATGGAGATGATGTCTTGCAACAAAGCCACATCTGCTGAAATCCTACTGGTCAATTCTCCGACCCTTCTTTTTTCAAAAAAAGGAATAGAAAGGGTCAAAAGCTTCTGGTAAAGGGCTTTTCGGATATCAGCCATGGAGCGTTCGCTCACCAGCGAAAACAACCAGATGCGCATAAAAGAAAAACCTGCTTGCACCAAAAGTACGCCTATCAAAATAAAAGCAATGCCATTGATGTCATGAATAAAAAAATTATTTTTTTTCAAACTCGCATCGATCAATTTCCCGGTAGCAAAAGGAAAAATCATGGTGGTCACACTCGACAAAACCAAAAACAGCAAGCCGATAATAAAGTACGATTTATAAGGCAAAATATACCTGAAAACAAATAACGTGTTTTTTAATCCTGCTTTGGTAATCTTTTTCTTGTCCTCTTCACTCACTGGTTCACTATTCCTAAACCCTTTTTTTGCCATGTCCGTATGCTCTATATTAGTTTACAAAACTAACTTTTTTTTGCATTTCTTATCTTGAATGTTTCTAAAGTTTATCATGATTCTTGTGTTTATGCATAATCATGATATATTTGTAAAAATATGGACATCTCTGCTCTGTTTACATTATTAGGATTAACACAATTATTATCCCTTACGATTATGGAAATTGTATTAGGGATTGATAATGTGATTTTTATATCCATACTTACCGGTAAGCTTCCCAAAAAAGACCAGGGCAAGGCTAGAACCATGGGATTGAGCATGGCTTTAATTTTTAGAATTGGTTTATTATTTGGCATTTCCTGGATAATAAGTTTACAAGCACCGCTGTTTGCACTAGAAGATTTGGGGATTGATTACGATTTCAGCCTTTCTGGAAGAGACCTTATCTTATTGTTTGGAGGATTATTTTTAACCTATAAAAGTGTAGGTGAAATTATGGAAAAATTTCATCCTGAAGAAATTGATGAAGATGAAGATCAAAAAGGGATGTCACTTCCAGCAGCCATTGCTCAAATTGTATTGCTCGATATCGTATTTTCTATAGATTCAATACTTACTGCGGTAGGTATGGTTGACAATGTATACATTATGATTGGCGCTGTAATTATTGCTTTAATGATTATGTTGTCATTTTCAGGAGCCATCAGTGATTTTGTAAATGACAATCCAAACATCAAAATGTTAGCACTTTGCTTCTTGGTATTGGTAGGATTTAAATTGGTTGCGGAAGCTTTACACCAACACATCGAAAGTGGTTATTTATATGCTCCAATAGGATTTTCTATTGTGGTAGAAACCTTGAATATGCTTGCCAAAAAATCTGAAGAAAAGAGAGCGGCGAAAGAAAATGAACACAAAGTTTAATATTAATTGATATAAAAAATGAAAATTGCTGTTGTCGGTACTGGTTATGTTGGCTTGGTTTCTGGAACATGTTTCGCGGAGACTGGCAACAGTGTAACTTGCGTAGACATTGACCAAGCCAAAGTTGAAAAATTGCAATCAGGCAAAATCACTATTTACGAACCAGGCTTAGAAAATCTTTTTCATAGAAATGTGACCAATGGCAGGTTAAAATTCACTACAAACTTAGAAGAAGGCATCAAAGATGCAAAAATAATTTTTCTTGCACTTCCAACGCCTCCTGGCGGTGACGGCGCTGCTGATTTATCATTTATTTTAAAAGTGGCTGATGATTTGGGAAAAATCATGACCGACTATAAAGTGATTGTAGATAAAAGTACTGTTCCGGTAGGCACTGCTGAAAGGGTGAGGGCTGTAATTGCAAAAAATGCAAAATTTGATTTTGATGTCGTTTCTAATCCTGAATTTTTAAGAGAAGGTGTTGCCATAGATGACTTTATGAAACCTGATCGTGTGGTGGTAGGAACCAATTCTGAAAAAGCACAAAAATTAATGAACGAGCTTTATGCTCCTTATGTCCGTCAGGGAAATCCAATTATTTTTATGGATGAAAAATCTGCGGAGATGACCAAATATGCAGCCAATTCATTCCTGGCAACAAAAATTACGTTCATGAACGAAGTGGCTAACCTTTGCGAATTGGTTGGTGCTGACGTAGATGCAGTAAGAAGAGGCATTAGCTATGACGAAAGAATTGGTAAAAGATTCTTATTTCCTGGTATTGGCTATGGCGGAAGTTGTTTTCCAAAAGACGTTCAGGCTTTGGTAAAATCTGCGGCAGATGTGAATTACGATTTCAAAATATTGAATGCCGTAATTGATGTCAATGAAAAACAAAAAACAGTATTGATTCCAAGAATCTCAGATTTCTTTAAAGGAGATTTAAAAGGCAAAACTTTTGCCCTATGGGGATTGGCGTTCAAACCCAATACCGACGATACCAGAGAAGCCCCAGCCTTGTACATCATTGAAGCTTTATTGGCTGCAGGTGCAAAGGTAAAAGCTTACGATCCTGAAGGAATGGAACATGTGAAACGTCAAATTGGGGAGACCATTACTTTTGGAAGCAATCAATATGAAATTCTTGAAGGCGCCGATGCGTTAATCATCGCTACTGAATGGAATGAATTCCGTACTCCAGACTTCGATTTATTGGCTTCAGGTCTAAAATCAAAAGTAATTTTTGACGGAAGAAATGTATACAGTTTAGACAAAATGAAAGAACTAGGTTTTACCTATTATAGTATTGGTAGAGAAACTGTTTTATAAGTGATGAGTGTTGAATGTTGGGTGTTCAGTATTGATTCATATCAAACTGTGAACCGATAACTGATAACTGATAACTAACAAATTATGGCTAGAAAAAGAGTATTAATCACAGGTGGCGCAGGATTTTTAGGATCTCACCTTTGTGACAGGTTTATCAAAGAAGATTATCATGTCATTGCAATGGATAACCTGATTACAGGTGATTTGCGCAATATTGAGCATTTATTCAAATTAGAAAACTTCGAGTTTTATAACCACGATGTTTCTAAATTTGTACACGTTGCCGGAGAATTAGATTATATCTTGCATTTTGCTTCTCCAGCAAGTCCGATTGATTATTTAAAAATACCGATACAAACCCTTAAAGTGGGTTCATTAGGTACACACAATTTGTTAGGCTTAGCCAAAGCCAAAGGTGCTCGTATGTTAATTGCGTCTACTTCTGAAGTATATGGCGATCCAACGGTGCATCCACAACCAGAAGAATACTGGGGAAATGTAAATCCTATTGGACCTCGTGGCGTGTATGACGAAGCCAAAAGATTTCAGGAAGCCATCACCATGGCTTACCATACTTTCCATGGCTTAGAAACCAGGATTGTTAGAATTTTCAATACCTATGGTCCTCGTATGCGACTGAATGATGGACGTGCTTTACCTGCTTTTATTGGTCAGGCATTAAGAGGAGAAGACATCACCATTTTTGGAGATGGTTCTCAAACCCGTTCATTCTGTTATGTGGATGATTTGGTAGAAGGCATTTACCGTTTGTTGTTAAGCGATTACGCTTACCCTGTGAACATTGGAAATCCAGTAGAAATCTCTATCAAGGACTTTGCAGAAGAAGTGATCAAATTAACAGGCACTACCCAAAAAGTAATTTACTTGCCACTTCCAGTGGATGATCCTAAACAACGTAAACCAGACATTAAGAAAGCGAAAGAAATTCTGGGTTGGGAACCAAAAGTAAACAGGGCAGATGGTTTGAAAATCACGTATGAATATTTCAAATCATTACCAGAAAAAAATAACGTACCCAAAGAATTTTATTAAGTTATAAAATTGAAAAACACCTATTATGCTCATCCAACAGCCATTATTGACGAAGGATGCCAAATTGGAGAAGAAACTAAAGTTTGGCATTTTGCACACATCATGCCCAATTGTATTATTGGAAAAGGATGTAATATTGGTCAAAATGTAGTGGTTGCAGCACAAGTAGTTTTGGGGAATAATGTGAAGGTACAAAACAACGTTTCTATATATACCGGTGTTACTTGCGAAGACGATGTTTTCTTAGGACCATCTTGTGTATTTACAAACGTTTCTAATCCAAGGAGTGCTGTCAACAGAAGAGGACAATACGCCAAAACCATCGTTAAAAAAGGTGCAACCATTGGTGCCAATGCCACCATTATTTGTGGGCATGATATTGGCGAATATGCTTTTGTGGGCGCAGGGGCTGTGGTTACTAAAAACATTCCTGCTTATGCACTTATCGTAGGTAATCCTGCCAAACAAATTGGATGGATGAGCGAATACGGTCATCGTTTACACTTTGATGCCGAAGGTATTGCAAAATGCCCTGAAAGTGGTGAAAAGTATCAGTACACGCAGGGTAAAGTATTAAAAATAGATTAAAGATGTTCAACAAATTACTCCATAAAGAAACCAAACTTGCCGTAATCGGATTGGGCTATGTTGGTTTACCCATTGCTTTAGCATTTGCCAAAAAAATTAAAGTGGTTGGTTTCGATATTAACCAGTCAAGAGTGGACATGATGCGTAACCAGGTTGACCCAAGTGGTGAACTTACCAAATCAGATTTTGAGGGAGCTGACATTCATTTTAGTGCAGATTTAGAAGATCTAAAAGACGTCACTTTTTATATCGTTGCTGTACCGACGCCAATTGATTCCAATAACCTTCCAGATTTGCGCCCATTAATAGGTGCTTCTAACACTGTAGGTAAAACTTTGAAAAAAGGTGATATCGTCGTGTATGAATCTACGGTTTATCCAGGCTGCACCGAAGAAGATTGTATTCCCATTTTGGAAGAACAATCGGGATTGAAATTTTTAACAGATTTTAAAGTGGGTTATTCTCCAGAAAGAATCAATCCGGGAGACAAAGAGCATACTTTAGCCAAAATCACCAAAGTGGTTTCTGGTTGTGATGAAGCTTCTTTGGATACCATCGCAGAGGTTTACAGAATCGTAATCGATGCCGGTGTACATAAAGCATCTTCTATCAAAGTTGCAGAAGCTTCTAAAATTATTGAGAACACCCAACGTGATTTGAATATTGCTTTGATGAATGAATTGTCTATCATTTGTGACAAATTAAACATCAGTACTTATGAAGTATTAGAAGCTGCAGGGACCAAGTGGAATTTCTTGAAGTTCAGCCCAGGTTTGGTAGGTGGTCATTGTATTGGAGTTGATCCTTATTATTTGACTTATAAAGCCAACAAACTTGGTCATAAGGCAAAAGTAATTTTGAGCGGTAGAGAAATCAATGACAATATGGGCGCTTATGTGGCCAATAAAACGGTTCACTTGATGGTAAATGCCAGGAAAGAAATTTCTAAAACCAGGGTTTTGGTGATGGGAGCTACTTTCAAAGAAAATGTAGAAGACATCAGAAATTCAAAAGTAGTGGATGTTATCCGTGAACTCGAATCTTTCCATGTTACCGTTGATACCATTGATCCTCATGCTTCAGGAGTAGAATTTGAACATGAATACAAATTGAAACTACAAGCATCAGCTACAGGAAAATACGATGCCATTATCGTAGCGGTAAACCATCATGAATATAAAAATTTATCAGAAAGTTACTTTGAAACTATCGCTGCTGAAAATGCTGTATTTATTGATCTAAAAGGCATTTATAGTAACAAAATCAATAACCTAACTTACTGGAGTTTATAGTGGCTAGCAAAAAGAAAATATTGGTAACAGGTGGCGTAGGCTTTATAGGTTCTCATACCATTGTGGAACTTTTGGAAGCTGGTTATGAACCAATTATCCTCGATAATTTATCCAACTCTAAAATAGGTGTTTTAAAGAGTTTAGAAAAAATTACCAAAAGAGCTGTTAAGTTTTATGAAAATGACTGCAATGATATCAGTGCACTCAGAAACATATTTAGGATTGAAAAAAATATTGTTGGCGTAATTCATTTTGCAGCGAACAAAGCGGTGGGTGAATCTGTTGTAGATCCATTGAAATACTACCATAACAATATAGGTTCTTTGGTGAGTGTATTGTCAGTATTGCAAGAATACAGTATTACTAACCTTGTATTTTCTTCTTCTTGTACCGTTTATGGTCAACCAGAAACATTACCAGTTAGTGAATCTTCCCCAATATTAAAAGCACAGTCTCCGTACGGAAATTCTAAACAAATTTGTGAAGAAATCATCACGGATGTTTTCAATTCCGGTAAAGCCATTAAGGCCATTTCATTGCGGTATTTTAACCCAATTGGTGCACATGAAAGTGCTTTGATTGGAGAATTACCATTAGGAGTTCCTAACAATTTAATTCCTTTTGTAACGCAAACTGCCGCTGGAATCAGGGAAGAGTTGACCGTATTTGGGAATGATTATAATACCGCTGATGGTACGTGTGTAAGAGATTATATTCACGTAGTGGATTTGGCAAAGGCGCATGTAAAAGCATTAGACAAGCTTTTTGCTGTCAAAGACGACCATTACCATGATGTGGTAAATGTTGGTACAGGTAAAGGAGAATCGGTATTGAGTGTTATTCATACCTTTGAAACCATTACTGGACAAAAAATAAATTATAAAATTGGTCCAAGAAGAGCAGGTGACATTCAGGAAATTTATGCTGATGTCAGCAAATCTTTGGAAGTGTTGGGCTGGAGTGCAGAAAAAACCATGGGCGATGCAATTCTAGACGCCTGGAACTGGCAAAAAAATCTTAAAAATCTTAATTTAGTATAAATGAAAAAGATACTTATAACTGGTGGTGCTGGCTTTATTGGCTCTCATGTAGTAAGATTGTTTGTAAATAAATATTCTGATTATCAAATATTTAATCTTGACAAACTTACCTATGCAGGTAATTTGGCCAATTTGACAGACATTGAATCTCAACCAAACTATACTTTTTTAAAAGGAGATATCGTTGATGCAGCTTATATCAATGGTATTTTTGCTGAACATCAATTTGATGCCGTCATCCATTTGGCTGCGGAATCACATGTGGACAGGTCTATCACCAACCCACTTGATTTTGTATTTACCAATGTAGTAGGTACTGTAAATTTGTTGAATGCCGCCAAAGAATTATGGAAAGCAGATTTTTCTGACAAATTATTTTACCATGTTTCTACAGATGAAGTTTATGGTTCATTACACGACGACAGTTTCTTTTTAGAAACGACGCCTTATGATCCACAATCTCCCTATTCAGCTTCAAAAGCAAGCTCTGACCACTTTGTGAGGGCTTACAGAAATACCTATAAAATGCCGGTGGTGGTCTCTAATTGTTCCAACAATTATGGTCCTAACCAGTTCCCTGAAAAATTACTTCCTTTATTCTACAACAATATCAAAAACAACAAACCGCTACCTGTATATGGTAAAGGGGAGAATGTTCGTGACTGGTTGTATGTATTAGACCATGCCCGTGCCATTGATGATGTATTTCACAAAGGGAAAGAAGGCGAAACTTACAATATTGGTGGTTTCAATGAATGGACGAATATTGATTTGATCAAATTGCTTTGTAAAGTAATGGATCGAAAATTAGGCAGGGCCGAAGGAGAATCAGAAAAATTAATTACGTATGTAACAGACAGGGCCGGACACGATTTGCGTTATGCTATTGATGCGAACAAAATCATGACTGAACTGGGCTGGAAACCTTCTCTTCAATTTGAAGAAGGACTTGAAAAAACAATTGATTGGTATTTGGCCAATGAAACATGGATTGATAATGTGACTTCTGGTTCGTACCAAAAATACTACGAAAACCAATATACTGCTAGATAAATTATATCCATTATGGGACTAATAAAATTTATTTTTATCCTTGTGCTAATTTTTTGGCTTGTAGGAAAAATCATTAAATTTTTGCTAAAGGCTTTTTTAGCGCAAAAAATACAACAAATGCAAAACCAACAACAAACCAGCCAACAGCCAAAATATCCTGAAGGCAGTATTCATGTGGATGCAATTCCAAATCCTCCCAAAAGCAAAAAGTCGAAAGATGATATTGGGGGTGATTACGTGGATTATGAAGTGGTGAAATAATTATTTCTTTAGAAAGTAAATAAACTCGATTGAAATAATAAGCTATTGTATCTGCTTTAAATGGAATAAATAGGGTGTTTTCCGCCACGGCGGATTCTCGTATTTTTCCTTGTTGTCAAAGCTTTAAGAATTTTACAAGAGGAATCAGCAAGGAAAAAGTGCTAAGACAATCCCGAAGCTTCGTGATCTATCTAACGCAAATCACTTAATATCAATTGTTAAGCATAAATTTTTTGAAGTAAACTTGTTAACAGTAAACTTGTCAACCCAATATTTCATACCTCGTCGACCTTAGAACAAAGTTCCTGGTTTTAGCCTTGGAATGATATTCAAATGTTTGTACGCTAATTCTGTGGCTTCTCTACCTCTTGAAGTCCTTTTCAAATAGCCTTCCTGAATTAAGAATGGCTCGTAAACTTCTTCAATGGTTTCGGCTTCTTCTCCGCAGGCCGTTGCAATGGTTGACAATCCAACCGGTCCGCCTTTGAATTTGTTGATGATGGTTAAAAGAATCCTGTTGTCCATTTCATCCAAACCATTTTGATCCACATCCAATGCTTCAAGCGCCATTTCTGCAATGGCAACCGTAATTTTTCCATTCCCTTTGATTTGGGCAAAGTCTCTGGTCCTTCTTAATAAATTATTGGCAATTCGGGGAGTTCCCCTACTTCTTCTTGCAATTTCATAGGCGCCATCTTCGTCAATAGGTGTTCCTAAAATGGAACATGAACGCATCACAATGCCGGTTAATAATTTAGCATCATAATATTCCAAACGCGCATTGATCCCAAACCTTGCACGCAAAGGTGAAGTTAACAAACCTGCTCGAGTAGTGGCGCCAATTAAAGTAAAAGGACTTAAAGAAATTTGAACCGTTCTGGCATTAGGTCCCGAATCAAGCATGATGTCGATGCGGTAATCTTCCATTGCAGAATACAAATACTCTTCTACAATTGGACTTAGCCTATGAATTTCATCGATAAACAGTACATCATTGGGTTCAAGATTGGTAAGCAATCCTGCCAAATCACTTGGTTTGTCCAATACTGGTCCAGAAGTGATTTTGATACTTGCAGCCAATTCATTGGCAATAATATGGGAAAGCGTGGTTTTACCCAAACCAGGAGGACCATGTAACAAAATATGGTCAAGCGCTTCACCACGTTGTTTGGCGGCGCTTACAAATATTTTTAGGTTGTCAACTGTTTTTAATTGTCCTTCAAAATCACTGAACGACAAAGGTCGTAATGCCCTTTCAATCTCCTTGTCATTGGAAGAGGAATTTTCATTGTCAGCATTTAAATAATCTTCGCGCATAGTGCTTTTATTGCTTCTTCAAAAATACATTTTTTTACTGGGAATCAATATGGATAATCAGCCTTTTTGTGAAATGAATAGGTTTTCAATGTTTGACATGTATTTACTTTCAAAAAATCAAAGTTGATTGGAAGGTACAATTTGTAACGAGTTGAATAATTGTAGTGATTATCTCAAATACTAAAAATAGTATTCGTTTGTTTGGTTTTCTTTTTTAACTTTGTGAGTTAAACAAAATCTTAAAAAAATGGCTTTAAATACTGTATTATTATTCCTAGGTGGCTTAGGCGGATGGGAAGTTCTATTGATTCTATTTGTAGTACTTCTTTTGTTTGGTGCTAAAAAAATACCTGAATTGGCTCGTGGCTTAGGTCGTGGAATTAGAGAATTTAAAGATGCAACCAACGAAATTAAAAACGAAGTAAACAAAGGTATTGACGACGATACTACTTCAAAACCAAATCAAGCATAATTTTATTCTTTTGAATGAAGAATTATAGTTCATTAGCACAAGTAAAATCAGATATCAGCGCAGGTGTTGTCAATTGCCAACAGTTGGTTGCTTATTATCTTGAGAATATAGAAAACAAAAAACACCTCAATGCTTTTGTGGAAGTGTATGCTGAAGAAGCACGCGCACATGCCATTGAAGTAGACGCCAAAATTAAAGCTGGAACTGCCGGAAAATTGGCAGGAATGGTGGTTGGTCTCAAAGATGTTTTATGTCTTAAAGACCATGGCTTACAAGCCTGCAGCAAAATTCTTGAAAACTTCAAATCTCAATTTACAGGTACCGCAGTTCAACGCTTGTTGGAGGAAGATGCCATTGTAATCGGAAGACAAAGTTGTGATGAATTTGCGATGGGTTCTTCCAATGAAAAATCCGCATTCGGTCCGGTGCTCAATGACCTTGACAATTCAAGGGTTCCAGGAGGTTCATCTGGAGGTTCGGCAGTGGCAGTTCAGGCTGATTTGTGTTTGGCCTCTTTGGGTTCAGATACAGGAGGTTCGGTACGACAACCCGCTGCATTTTGTGGCATCATTGGTTTTAAACCAACTTATTCCCGTATTTCAAGGTTTGGACTGATTGCTTATGCCTCTTCCTTTGACAGTATAGGCATTTTAGCCAAATCAGTTTCAGACACCGCATTATTGTTAGAAGTCATTGCCGGTGCAGATGATTTTGACAGTACCGTTTCTCATAAACCAGTTCCTGCATATTCAAAAGCGGCTTCATTTACCAAAAAAGCAAAAATTGCTTATTTAAAAGAATCCGTAGAAAGTGAAGGGGTTAATGAAGAAATTAAAAAGGCAACTTTAGCCACCATTGAAAAACTAAGGGCTGAAGGACACACTTTAGAACCCGTTGAATTCCCATACTTAGATTATATCCTTCCAACCTACTATATTTTAACCACTGCCGAAGCAAGTACCAATTTGTCAAGGTATGATGGCGTACGATTTGGATACAGAAGTAACAATACAACGGATATTGAATCCATGTATAAAAAAACCAAATCGGAAGGATTTGGCGCTGAAGTTAAAAAAAGAATCATGTTAGGCACCTTTGTTTTGTGTGCCGATTATTTTGATGCTTATTTTACCAAAGCACAAAGGGTAAGAAGGTTAATCAAAGAAAAAACAGACGCATTGTTAGCGGAATATGATTTCATGATTCTTCCTACAACTCCAGCTACTGCATTTAAGATTGGAGCGTTCTCCGAAGATGCCTTGGCGATGTATTTGGCTGATGTATTTACGGTTTCTGCTAACCTTGCAGGGATTCCAGGAATTTCAATTCCTAATGGCAAAGATGCCGCCGGAATGCCTATTGGATTACAGGTAATTTCTAAATCATTTGGAGAAGAAGAATTACTTTCTTTTTCAGATTATTTGATAAATAATAAAATAGCTGTATCTTAGTAAGATATAAATTTTACCTAAAGTGTAACTTTAAGTTAGCAAATACGAAAAAGACTATTAATTATGAACTTATTAATATAAGTTCCTAGTTGTATAACAAAATTTACAAAACTCCCTATGAAACACATCCGCCCTAACATCGTAGCTCAGCTCAAAGCATTTGTTTGCCTATTGGTTGTGCTATGCACTAATGTGGCGAATGCGCAACAATTTTCAGAAAAAAATCTAGGTCCGGATGGTACGCCGTACGTCAACCTTGATAGTTTACGTCCTTTTACCTATGAATACATTCCTGAATATTCAGAAGAGGAAGTGGTTGCTCGTTTAGGATCTATTGAAAACAGAATTAAACTAAACTACAACAGGAAAGTATTAAGCTTTATTGATTTTTTTGTGAATAGAAACAGACAATACTCTCAAATGGTGTTGTCTCGTAAAGATTTATATTTCCCAATATTTGAATCTACCCTTGAAAAATATGGCTTACCACAAGAGTTAAAGTATTTGGCCATTGTAGAATCAGGTTTAAAAAATACCGCCAAATCTGGTGTTGGTGCAGTGGGTTTATGGCAGTTTATGCCAAGTACCGGCAAGATGTACAACCTGAACAATGGAGCACTTATTGACGACCGTATGGATCCAGAGCAAGCTACAGTAGCTGCTTGTAAATATTTGAAATGGTTATTCAATTATTTTGGTGATTGGGAATTGGCTTTGGCTGCTTATAACTGCGGACCTGGTTATGTTAGAAATGCCATCAAAAAAGCAAATGGTGTAAAATCATTTTGGGCAATCTATGATTTCTTGCCTCAAGAAACCCGAAGCTATGTACCTCAATTTGTAGCCATCGCTTATATGGTTAACTTCTCAAGAGAACATAATTTGACTCCTGTTACGATGGAATATGCGATGGAGCATGATACCATTTTAGTAGACAAAAAAATTGACCTGGCTATTTTCTGTAATCAATTTGGTGTTTGCTTTGAAGATGTAAAAAAATTAAATCCAGCGGTTAAAACAAATATTATTCCTGGTCATCATAAAGTATATTCACTTAAAATACCTGCTGATAAAGCAAAAATTATTAGAGAAAACAGGATTTCTTATTTAGATGTAGCTCAATTGAAAGAGGAGCAAATGCAAATACCAGATACCACAAAAGCGGATACTGGACAAGCCCTTGTTGAAGCTAAAAATGAAGTTAAAAAAATAAAAGTTTTACATAAAATTAGAAAAGGACAACAATTAGCATCTATTGCAAAATTGTATGGTGTGTCAGTAAAAGACATCATGAGATGGAATAATTTCAAAGGTACAAAATTGAAAAAGGGTGCTTATATTTTAGTCTGGAGAGAGGTACTTTCTAAAAACGTAGATCACATGGTTGCATCCTCCAAAAAGGTGAATAAAGCAAAAAAGTTAAAGATTCATTACGTAAGAGAAGGCGATACACTTTGGACCATTTCTCAAAAGTATGGTGGAGTAACTATTGCTAAACTTAAAAAGTTAAATAATTTGAAAGGAACCAATCTTCAACTTGGTCAAAAAATTATTATTGGATCATAAAAATTTTTTTTATTGCATTGCATCTCTATAGGTTAAATTTTACTATTTAACTACAAAACCTCTGATGGAGGGACATATCTGTACAACAAACGCATATAAAAGAAAAATCACTCAAAGCTTCAGCCCAATCCTCTTTGTCTTCGTTTTTAAAAGTGTAAAGTCGCTCGCGTTTCACCAAAGAAAGCAAATCTTAGGTAAAAGTAACGTTTCGCTACTTGAAACCATGTAAATACTTTATAATCTAAAGAAAAAGGTTGAGAGGAGGAGAATGAGGAGTTGCTGAAAAACTCGCTTACCCCCAAATCTCCCAATTCAAATTCCACACTTCGCTTTGTCATCTGACCATAGTTCACTAATTTTACCGGATGACAAAACCAGTTAAAAAATCAACCACTACAGCTATAGAACTTCTTGATCCTAAAGATTTTATTATCATTAAAGGAGCAAGGGTGAATAATCTTAAAAACCTTAGTGTGGCAATTCCCCGCAATAAGTTGGTGGTGGTCACGGGTTTGTCTGGTTCTGGAAAATCGTCTTTGGCATTTGATACTTTGTTTGCCGAAGGCCAACGCATGTACGTGGAAAGTTTAAATTCTTATGCCCGTCAATTTTTAGGGAGAATGGAAAAACCTGAAGTCGATTATATCAAAGGTATTTCTCCAGCCATTGCCATTGAACAAAAAGTAAACAACAGAAATCCTCGTTCAACGGTGGGAACCACTACCGAAATTTATGATTACCTCAAGTTGTTATTTGCCCGAATAGGCAAAACGATTTCTCCCATTTCAGGAGGTATTGTGCGCAAAGACAATGTGGGTGATGTGGTCAATTATATTTTTAGTTTTGAAGAAGGCACCAAATTGTTGATCAGTTGCCCACTAACTTTAAACCTTGAAAGAACTACTGAAGACGAACTCAATACGCTTTTACAAAAAGGATTTACCCGTATTTTGGTGAATGGCGCATTGCGTTACATAGAAGAATTATTATCCGAGAAAATTAAATTTACCAAAAAAGATACCGTTGCCATTTTGGTCGATCGTGCCGTGGTAACCCATAACGATGAAGACACCAGTTTCAGAATTGCGGATTCGGTTCAAACGGCTTTTTTTGAAAGTCATGGTACCTGTATCGTTGAAATTGTAGGGAAAGAGCAACGTACTTTTAGCGATAAATTCGAACTCGACGGGGTAATATTCGAAGAGCCAAGCATGAATTTATTCAGCTTCAACAACCCTTATGGGGCTTGTAAAACCTGTGAAGGTTTTGGTCATGTGTTGGGAGTTGATCCTGATTTGGTTATTCCCAACAAAACCATGTCCATATTCGAAGGAGCAATTATTCCCTGGAAGGGCGAAAAAATGTCAGAATGGCTTAAACCATTGTTGATGAATGGGGTAAAATTTGATTTCCCAGTTCACCGTGCTTACCAGGATTTAAGTCCCGAAGAAAAAGACCTGATCTGGAATGGCAACAAATACTTCAGCGGACTGAATGATTTCTTTAAATTTTTAGAATCCAAAACCCATCAAATTCAGTACAGGGTTATGCTTTCTCGCTACCGCGGACGTACCGTTTGTCCTGATTGCAGGGGAACCCGGTTGCGTAAAGATGCGGCTTATGTCAAAATGGTAGACCACTCCATCAGTGATTTGGTATTGATGCCGATTTCCAATATGATTGGCTTTTTTGACCAATTGGTATTGAATGCATTTGACACCAAAGTGGCCGACAGGTTGGTAACAGAAATTAAAAACCGTTTAGGTTATTTAGATAAAGTGGGTTTAGGTTATTTGACCTTAAACCGTTTGACCTCTACCCTTTCGGGGGGTGAATTTCAAAGAATAAAACTCGCCACCTCTTTGGGCAGTGCTTTGGTTGGATCCATGTATATTTTGGATGAACCAAGCATAGGATTGCACCCAAGAGATACCCGCAAATTGGTAGAAGTATTGTTGCGTTTAAGAGACATGGGCAATACCGTTGTGGTGGTAGAACATGAAGAAGAAGTAATGCGTGCTGCCGACCAAATCATCGACATCGGACCAGATGCAGGAAGTCATGGTGGCAACCTGATTTTTCAAGGAGATATTGATGAATTGAGCAATTCACTTACCGACCAGGAAATAATTACTTCCCATACTTTCCGTTACCTGACGGGTTTGGAAACGATTGAAACGCCTAAGATCCGTCGTCAATGGAACCAGTTTATTGAAATCAAAGGCGCAAGAGAAAACAACCTGCAAAGTGTGAATGTGAAATTTCCTTTGGGCGTGTTGTCTGTAGTCACTGGAGTGAGTGGTTCGGGAAAATCTACTTTGGTTAAAAAAGTATTGTATCCTGCATTGCAAAAAATATCCGGAGGGTATGATGAATCCACAGGGAAATTTGACCGCCTCGAAGGCAATATCAATGCCATTGATAAAGTTGAATTTATTGACCAAAATCCTATAGGAAAGTCCTCCAGGTCCAATCCGGTGACGTATATCAAGGCCTATGATTTCATCAGAAACATGTATGCCGACCATCCTTTGTCTAAAACGCGTGGCTATAAACCTTCTCATTTTTCTTTCAATGTAGATGGAGGTCGCTGTGAAATGTGCCAGGGAGAAGGTGAAGTAAAAATTGAAATGCAGTTCATGGCCGACATTTATTTGAAATGTGAAAGCTGTAATGGCAAACGTTTCAAACAAGAAGTGCTGGAAGTAAAACACAATGACAAAGACATTTCGGATGTGTTAGAAATGACCATCGACGATGCCATTGAATTCTTCAAAGACAAACCTAAAGTTGCCGAAAAGTTAATTCCATTGCAGGAAGTAGGTTTAGGGTATGTCCGTTTGGGACAATCTTCTAATACCTTGAGTGGTGGAGAAGCGCAAAGGGTAAAATTGGCTTGTTACCTGGGCAAAGGCGCAAGTGAACATTCCGCCGAAAAAATACTTTTTGTGTTTGATGAACCGACTACTGGTTTGCATTTTCATGACATCAAACGTTTGCTCAAAGCCATCAATGCCTTGGTGGAACAAGGCAATTCGGTCATCATCATTGAGCACAACATGGACGTCATCAAATGTGCAGACTGGATCATAGACCTTGGTCCTGAAGGAGGTGAAAAAGGCGGTTATATTACATTTGAAGGAACGCCTGAAGAAATGGTTAAAACCTGTGACAGCTATACCGCGCAGTACTTAAAAGCAAAAATGGTTTAATTAATTTTACTTCATTAAGCCATATTTTACTAAACATTCAACACTAAAAACTCATCACTTACTATCTCATCTCTTTGGCCAAAATCGCAGAAATCTCTTTGGCTCTGTTGGCTACCATAAAATGAGATCCATTGGCAATGGTATATGTAGGAATGAAATGATGGATGGGTAAAATTTTATCATTCGTACCATGAATCCTGATATAAGGCGCATTTGGCAATTGGTTTTGTTTAAAATTCAACACCTGCTGAATTGCCCAAAACACAAACTCCGGATTTGCCTCCTTTACAATGGTGTCCAGAAACTGTTTTTCTTGGTTAGATGTTACCCCAAAAATAAAGTGTATCAACCAATTGGGTTTGGTAATCAAAGCCCTCGGCATCAGTTGTGCACCAATACTAGTAAACCAAAATTTAAAGTAAAAGGGAAGTTCTTTGCGTAATAAAACAGAAGAAATAAAAAAGGTTTTTTGAGGCTTTAAAAAGGCCAACATTTCAGTGGCCAACATACCTCCAAAAGACAAACCAACCAAATAGTACGGCTCATCGGTATTTATTTTTTCAGCCATTCGTTTGGCATAACTGTGCAAAGATTCATGTTTGGCTGGAGTAAGCCAGGCCAAATGTACCACTTCAATATTGGGTGGTAATTTCAGCAATTGAAATGCCCTATAATCTGCCCCCAAACCGCTCAAAAAATAGGCTTTCATATTATTTAATGGAAGAGAAATCCAAGTCCACCATACATTTGAAATGTCCTTTTGGACAAGCACTGAAACCAATTTTAGAACAAGGCCTGCAATTTAAATGGTTGTTTTCAATAACCGTAAAAGGGGTTTGGTAGGGCGCAAATCCAAGTGCTGGCACCGTATTTCCCCAAATAGCAATAATCTCTTTTTTAAATGCGGCGGCAATATGCATCAAACCGGTATCATGAGAAATTACTTTTGAAGCCTGACGAATTATGGAAGCCGATTGGTTGAGGTTATACTGGCCACAAGCATTCACAATATTTTGTGTTCCACAAGCAGCTATAATTGCTTGGGCATTTGCAGCATCTTCTTTGCCACCCAACAACACCAATGGCTGGGTAATTTGCTTACAAAGCGCAATCATTTTAGGCAAAGGCAATTTTTTGGTATAATGTTGTCCTCCAATGGCATAAGCATAATATCCCTGTGAAAAAATAGTTGGAAAGTCAGCCAGTTTTACGTCGTCTTTTGAAGGAATAAAATAATCTAAACCCTGATGGTCATTTTCAATTCCTAAATGAGCAACCGTATCCATGTAACGGTCTACCACGTGGCTGTTGTTCATTCGGTTGATTTTCCATTTCACCAACAACCACTTTTTAAAATTTAGTTTCTTAAAACTTCGACTCTCAACGCCCAAACGAAGCTTGATAATCATTGTGCGCAGGTTGTTGTGCAAATCAATTACCAGGTCATAATTTTCATTTTTGAGTGCAGTAATGGTTTCAGAAAGGTTTTTGTCGTAATAAAAAATTTTGCTCAGGTAAGGATTATTTTCAACAATAGATTTGAAATTGATTTTGGTGCAATAATGAATTTCCGCTTCGGGCAATTGATTTTTAAGGCATCTTAAAACTGGGGTAGTAAGAACTATATCACCAATAGAAGAAAATCGAAGGATAAGTATTTTCATTATTGCATTAATTTCGATGCCTGAATTTGTAGTACAATGCTAACACTTTTAACGCATTTAATAAACACATATTATGAAAAATAAGAATTCAGTGCTGTTTGGAATAGCTTTGATGTTATTTTAAATTGTATTCAAAAAAAATTCAAACAAGACATAAATAATTTACAACTTCAATTCGTTTACAATGAACATTTTACCCTTCTTGAATTTATATTTTTTTTAAAAAATACCTTTTTGTGGTAAAAAGAATTAATTTTGTAAGCTAGGTCACAACATACATTTTTAATAGAAAATTAGTGTCATTAATAAAATCAATATCAGGAATTAGAGGAACCATCGGGGGGAAAGTAGGAGAATCACTTTCACCTTTGGATGTGGTAAAATATACTGCGGCATTCGGTACATGGATGAAGCAAAACAGCAAATCAAATACCATCGTTATTGGTCGTGATGCCCGTACTTCTGGTCCTATGATCAGTGCTATCGTTACCGCTACCCTTCAATCTGTAGGTATTTCTGTGATTGATTTAGGTCTTTCAACCACTCCAACGGTAGAAATTGCTGTAACTGGTGAAAATGCTGGCGGAGGAATTGTCATCACTGCAAGCCACAATCCTGGACAATGGAATGCCTTAAAATTGCTGAACGAAAAAGGAGAATTTATTTCTGACCTTGACGGACAAGACGTATTGAACATTGCGGATCAAGAATCATTTGATTTTGTGGACGTAAAACATATTGGAGGTTACAAAACCGACAACAATTACATCAAAAAACACATAGACTTGATTTTGGCTTTACCTCTGGTAGACAGAGAAGCCATTGCCAGCCGCAACTTTAGAATTTGCGTGGATGCCGTAAACTCAAGCGGAGGTATTGCTGTACCAATGTTATTGGAAGCATTGGGAGTACAAAAAGTGACCAAAATTAATTGTGAGCCTACAGGAATTTTTGCGCACAATCCTGAGCCATTGGCTGAACACCTTACGCAAATCTCCAATGAAATCAAAAATGGCAAATACGATTTGGGTATTGTCGTTGACCCGGATGTAGACAGACTTGCTTTTGTTTGTGAAGAAGGAAGTATGTTTGGAGAAGAATATACATTGGTGGCAGTAGCTGATTATGTATTGAAAAATAAAGTTGGCAATACCGTTTCTAATTTATCTTCTACCAGGGCATTGCGTGATGTTACTGAAAAAGCAGGAGGTACTTATTTCGCTTCAGCGGTTGGGGAAGTAAATGTAGTTACGGCAATGAAAGCCAACAATGCAGTGATTGGTGGTGAAGGAAATGGCGGAATTATTTATCCTGACAGCCATTATGGTAGAGATGCTTTGGTTGGAATCGCCTTGTTTTTGAGTCATTTGGCAAAATATGGTAAAACCATTTCTATGCTAAAATCAAAATATCCGATGTACCACATGTCCAAAAACAAGGTTGAACTGACACCGGACATTGACATGGACAATATATTTGAAGAAGTAAAAAACAAATATAAAAAACAGCCCATGAATGAAATTGATGGCTTAAAAATAGAATTTGATAACCAATGGGTTCACCTTCGTAAATCGAATACAGAACCAATTATCAGGATATATTCTGAATCGGAATCTAAGGCCACGGCAGATTATTTGGCCAATAAAATCATTACCGATATCAAGGAAATTATTACAGTGAAGTCTGAATAAAATTTATCCCAAGGAATAGCTTCATCGCTATTCCTTTTTAGTTGAATACCTAAGTAATATTTGTATGCATAAAATCCCGTTTTTATTGGTTTGCTTACTATTGACATTGTTCCAGGTTTCGGCACAAACTACTGAAAATTTGGACAGCTACAGGCCAAAGTTTGACACCAAAACACCCCTTACAAATACTACTCCCCAAGGAAAAGAAGCCATAAAGCCTACTTTCGACATCACCAAAAGTCTGAACGAAAAGCTCGATTCTATTGCTGAAAGAAACAAAGTAATCAAATTTGCTCAAGGCTTCAGGATTATTGTTTATTCAGGTACCAACAAAGAAGAAGTAAAAAAAGCCCGGGAAAAAGTATACAGCATTTATCCAGACATTGATATTCATCAAATTTATAAACAACCTGATTATAAAATTAAGGTAGGCGATTTTACCAACCGATTTGAAGCACATCAAGCCTTGAATGAATTGAAAAAAGTATTCCCAGAGGCATTAATTACCATGGAGCAAGTAAATATTATCCATACTTCTTCAAGCAAATAATTGAAATAATGAAAGATAAAATACAAGTACTTGCAGCAAGTTTCGCAAAAGAAGTCATTGACTACCGTCATTTTTTACACGCAAATCCTGAATTATCCTTTCAAGAATTCAATACAGCAAAATTTGTGGCAGCAACTTTACGCAGTTTCGGCATTGAACCTCAGGAAGGTGTTGCAGGAACAGGAGTAGTTGCCCTTATCAAAGGAAAAAATCCTGACAAAAAAGTAGTAGCGCTTCGTGCGGATATGGATGCTTTGCCGATTACTGAAGCCAATGATGTTGCTTACAAATCTAAAAATATAGGTGTTATGCACGCCTGTGGCCATGATGTGCATACGTCATCTTTATTGGGAACCGCCAGAATTTTGCAAGCACTTAAAGATGAATTTGAAGGTACGGTTAAATTAATTTTTCAACCTGGAGAAGAGTTGTTGCCTGGTGGCGCCTCATTGATGATTAAAGAAGGCGTTTTAGAAAACCCTACACCAAATGGCATTTTAGGACAGCACGTAATGCCCTTATTACCCGCGGGTACAGTTGGTTTCAGGGAAGGCATGTACATGGCAAGTGCTGATGAAATATATGTAACGGTTACAGGAAAAGGCGGTCATGCAGCGATGCCGGAAATTAACATCGATCCGGTATTAATTGCCGCACATATCATTGTGGCCATGCAACAAATAGTAAGCAGAAATTGCAGTCCTAAAATTCCTTCAGTACTCTCTTTTGGAAAAGTGACCGCTGCTGGTGCGACCAATATTATTCCTAATGAAGTAAAAATGGAAGGTACTTTCAGAACGATGGATGAAAACTGGAGGGCTGAAGCACATCTTAAAATGGTAAAACTGGCGGAATCAATTGCAGAAGGTATGGGTGGAAACTGCCACTTCGATATTCATAAAGGATACCCTTATTTAGAAAATCATCCTGCACTGACCAATAGAATGAAAAATGCAGCCATCGAGTATTTAGGTGAAGATAAAGTAGTTAACCTTGACATCTGGATGGCGGCTGAAGATTTTGCATTTTACACCCAGCATACTGATGCTTGTTTTTACAGGCTCGGAATTCGCAATGAAGCGCTCGGAATTACCTCTTCGGTACATACCCCCACATTTGACATTGATGAGTCAGCCTTGGAAACAGGTTCAGGATTAATGGCCTGGTTGGTATGGAATGAACTCAAATAACTGAAATTTTTGAATTTTATGGTGTTATTATCAATGTTTATCATTTGAGTCCGTACACCCCCTCCTCATGAATATTCTTGTTAAATTAAGCTTATGGGCACAAATACAATAGTGGTGATTGACGATGATACTATTCAGCATTTTATCGCTAAGACAATATTTAAAAATATTGATGCTGACATTCATTTGAAATCATTTTTAGGTGCTGATCTTGCCCTGACTTATTTGGCAGCTTTGCCTGTGGAAGAAATGCCAATGGTCATTCTTCTAGATTTAAATATGCCGAAGATGGATGGCTGGGATTTTTTAAACAGGTATAAAGATTTTCAACATAAAACCGAAGTAATTATTGTGAGCGCTTCTATTAATCCAATTGATATCAATAAAGCAGCTATTTATGAAGAGGTGAAGCACTTTATCACAAAACCTTTTGACCGAAAAAAAGTGGCTGAAATGGTTAATGCCTATAGGGTAAAATGATGAATATTGAACATTGGGTGAAGTTATAAGTAACATGATGAACAGGTGGTTGATTGTGTTTTGAAAATACATTGATGTAGATCATCTGGTCATCGACAATGAGATGAAACGCAGAGGAATGCAGATGACGATTCTTGTTTGTTTGCTTTGTAAACGGATTTGGCTTTTTGTTATTGGTGTATTTTATGGCCATCAATCGATTTAAACAGCCAAGATGCTACATATCCTAAATGCTTGTTGGGGAATTTTTGCTTGTGCTTCCTATCTTGGTATTGCTTCCTGGGTGCACTTATTTATTTTACTGGCACCAATATTTGTCTTGTCGCTTTATGAATTATCTCAAAAAAAGAAATTACCATCTCCATTTTGATTGTAAGTAATATAAGTAATAAACTTAGGTCAAAACCATTTACAAACAATCTCATTTCATCGTTAATCATTATAAAAATAAGAAAATGAAAAATCAATCATCTTTTTAACTTTTAAAAGCTGTTTGTTAGCCTAAAAAAGTGCTACATAAACTCCCAAGCACTTTTATATGCTTGTAATTTTTCAGCATGGTCAATGAAATTTCCATAAAATGGATGATGGGCCAACGTGGCACTATCTCCAATGACCACCAATTTTTTTCGCGCTCGGGTCATGGCAACATTCATTCTTCTAATATCCGCCAAGAAACCAATTTCAGACTTGTCATTGCTTCTGGTCATACTGATATATACGACATCACGTTCTTGTCCCTGAAAACTATCTACCGTATTGATGTCTATATATGCTTTATATGCTACTAATTCCGGTGAACTTTCCAATTGTTCTTTGAGTACGTAAACCTGCTGTTTGTATGGTGCTATGACAGCAATAGAAGGAAAATGTTCCAGGTTATAATGCGAAGAAAGTTCATTCACCAAAGCCGTCAAATGTTTCATCAACAAGCCAGCTTCTTCAGGATTAGAGGTGCTCGTTCCTTCTGCTTTTTCATCAAATCCACAACCAGCAGTATCTACATAATTCAGAGGGTAATCATTTTCAAATAAAGTTCGGGTAGCCACTGAGGCATGTGCCTGCAATTGATGGTTATAAAATACTGCAGATGAATATTCCATAATGTCGGCATGCATTCTATATTGCTCATTCAGAAGGGTTACTGCTTCCGGATGCAAGGCAACACATTTTTCAAGTAAAGTATGGTTTAATCCTTTTTTAGCCGCCTCGTTTGATTTTATCGTGGGAGGCAATTGGCAATGGTCTCCAGCCAACACTACCTTTTTGGCTTTTAAAATTGGTATCCAACAGGCTGGTTCGAGGGCTTGTCCGGCTTCGTCAATAATGACGGTTTCGTACTTGAGGTTTCGAATCATGTAATTGTTGGCGCCAACAAGTGTGGCTGTAATTACCTGCGCTTTGGTCAACAAATCATCGATGATATATTGTTCCGTATTGCCCACATCTTTCATGATTTTATGGGCCTCATTCAACAATAATTTTCTTTGTTCTCTTTCTTCTCGGCCAAAATTGCGCTTGTATTTGTGCGCCATATTTTTGTATTCCTGTGCCTGCTTTTTGAGTTTTTTTACTTCTTTGTGCATGTGGTGTTCATGCATTTTAGCATCAAGGGTAATCGCCATTAATCGTTCGTTTACCCTTGCCGGATTTCCAACCCTTAACACATTGATTCCTTCCTGATGCAATTTTTCGGTGAGCAAATCGACGGCAGTGTTGCTGGGAGCACAAACCAAAATTTGTTTGTTTTCTTGTTTTAACAATGCTTTAATTGCCTGTACCAAGGTGGTGGTTTTGCCAGTACCCGGAGGGCCATGTACAATTGCCAATTCATTGGCCGTAAGAATTTTATAGACTGCTTGTTGTTGAGAAAAATTTAATGCAGGAATTTCGTATTGAAAAGTAGTGGTTTTAAAAGAAGGCTTTTTGTCTCCAATCAATATATTTTTTAAACCACTATTTTCAATGGTATTCAAATCGTTTGCCTGTTTTAAGGCTTCAATCATTTCATGGTAACTGTTGTCATCAAACAGTAAATCAATCCCTAATTTACCATCACGGGTCCAGTCTGGAAGTTCATCGGTACGCAGTGTAATTTTAAGTCGGTTGTTGCTCAGGTGAGCAATGGTGCCTTCAACCCGGTCGTTTGCCGGGTCGTGGTTTCCAAATAAAACTGCAGGCATGCCATACCTTAATTTATGAGAAATTTCAAGATGCGAAGTGCGTTCAACTTCCACGGTCAAATAGTCGCCACGACTCATTTCCGAGCCTCTTATGGCAATAGGATACCAGGTTAAGCCATTGCCTCGACGCTCCGAAACCGTAGATTTTTCGGTCAATTGACGGTATTGTAAGCGATCTTCTTCCCGCTCAAGTTGAAGCAATTCCAGCAAATCTTTAAAATAATCCATAGACAAAGATAGCATATCGTCTTGAATTTTTAAGAGGAAGATTCTCGGGTTTTAGGAGTATGATTTTATAACTTTTCAAAACTTCAATTCCCTATTTGTATAGGGCTAAATCGTTAAAATAAATTTACTTATTAAGCCTCACCCCAACCCTCTCCAAAAGGAGAGGGAGCTTGAATTCAATCATAGATTTGTGATTCATTCATCAATAATCTGCTTGTTTTAAGCAATTAAGTATTGTATTTGCATTAATGCGTTTGCCCTATTTCCCGTTTTAGTGAAATAATTGGCTCAAAAAAATACTATGAGTAAGTATTAAATAGATGATGATATTAGTGATTTTGCGAAAGGGATAGACCAGATGCTTCGGTACTGTTTGATCCCGCTTTTCGCGGGAGAGTGCCGATAGCCCAATGTGTGTTAAGTTAATGAATTTTGATACTATAAAATCCGTGAAAATCTGCTTAATCCGCCAAATCTGTGTGCAATTTGGCCCCGTTTTTCAACGGGGTTCTTTGTCAAAGAATAATCCCACAAGTGCGGGATGGAACGCAGATCAAGCAGATTAGACGGATCACCGCTGATCTTTTCTTAAGTTAACGACATTGCCGATAGCCGACCCGCCTCGGCGGGAAACGTCCCAATAATAATCATATTTCCAGTGCAAAATATTTTATAAGTAATCCCATAAATGAAATTATTTAGCCACATATAACTTCATAAATTGTTTCTTTTTAAAATACGCACAATTATTTGCTCCCCACAAGAAATCATCAAAACGCCTTGTAAAACTAAAACACATTACTCTATATTTGTTAAAACTGTTTGTTTCAAATTAATTAGTGTTGACCGATGTCAAAGAAAATAATGCTGCTTGGAAGTGGTGAATTGGGAAAAGAATTTGTGATTGCTGTAAAACGACTGGGTGCTTATGTCATTGCCGTAGATTCTTACAACAATGCTCCTGCCCAACAGGTAGCCGATGAACGTGAAGTAATCAACATGTTGGATGGGAATGCATTAGATGCAATCGTTGCCAAACATCAACCTGATTTGATAGTACCTGAAATTGAGGCCATTCGTACCGAAAGATTTTACGATTACGAACAGCAAGGAATACAGGTAGTGCCTTCTGCAAGGGCGGCAAATTTTACCATGAACAGAAAAGCAATTCGCGATTTGGCGGCCAAAGAATTGGGTTTAAAAACAGCCAATTACCGTTATGCAACTTCTTTTGATACCTTACTTGCTGCCGTAAAAGAAATAGGAATTCCCTGCGTAGTAAAACCTTTGATGAGTTCCAGTGGCAAAGGACAATCAACCATCAAAACCGAAGCCGATATTGAAACTGCCTGGAAGCATTCTCAGGCCGGAAAACGAGGCGATATTGCAGAAGTAATCGTGGAGGCATTTGTAAATTTTAATGCTGAAATCACTTTATTGACTGTGACGCAACAAAATGGTCCAACACTTTTTTGTCCACCAATTGGTCACCGTCAGGTACGTGGCGATTACCAGGAAAGCTGGCAGCCTGCTTTTATCAGCGACCAACATTTAGCCGAAGCCCAACTTATTGCAGCAAAAGTTACCGCTTCCTTAACAGGTGCCGGTATTTGGGGAGTAGAGTTCTTTTTGGCAGATGATGGGGTATATTTTAGTGAATTGTCTCCGCGACCACACGATACTGGAATGGTAACATTGGCAGGAACGCAAAATTTATCTGAATTTGAACTGCATGCACGCGCGGTTTTAGGACTTCCAATTCCTGAAATTACCTTGTTAAAAATTGGTGCAAGTGCCGTAGTATTGGCCGACAAAGCAGGAATAAACCCGCGCTTTGAAGGGGTTGAAAGTGCCATTCAAGATTCTCAAACGGATATCAGGATATTTGGCAAACCTACCACACGACCCTTTAGAAGAATGGCAGTAACTTTGGCTTATGACAGTATCGGTGGGGATGTTACGATGGTAAAACAAAAAGCTATGGCCAACGCAAAATTGGTTAAGGTAGTGGTGGCATAAAGTACTGCGTACAGGGTACAGGGTACTGAGAATATTGTTTGGAAAATTGTTGCGCAAAAACCTGGCAACTTTCAAGCAATAAAAAACCTTTCGAAAACTCCTAAGTGCAATAAAATTCCATTATCTTGCCAACTTAAAAGATTATTCATTTTAATTCCAATCCATACTAAAATGATTGCAATTGCTGACAGCGGTACCACCAAAACATCCTGGCTATTTATAGACAGTATTGGAAACACTTATCACCACAAAACGGTAGGTTTTAACCCTTATTATCAGACTACTGAAAATATTTTAAATAACCTTCAAAGTGGTCTAATCCCCAATCTTGAATTTAAAGATACGGTAAGAAAAATATATTTTTACGGCGCTGGATGCGAATTGCCTGAAAAATGTGAACAAGTAGCTATTGCTATTCGTCAGGCTTTTCCTGAAGCGGAAGTAAATGTTTGGCATGACTTACTTGCTGCTGCCCGTGCAGTATTGGGTGATGAAGAAGGTATTGCCTGTATCGCTGGAACAGGTGCAAACTCTTGTTACTATGATGGCAAAAATGTAATCTCAAACGTTGAATCTTTGGGCTTATTCTTAGGCGATGAAGGTAGCGGTGGATACAAAGGCAAATTGCTTTTGAAAGACTATATGAGAAAGAATATGCCTGCAAATATTCGTGAGAAATTTGAAGCAAAATATACTGACCGTACACCAACTATTTTGGACAATGTGTACACAAAACCATTTCCAAGCAGGTATTTGGCTTCTTTCATGCCATTTATCGTTGAAAATATTGCTGATCCATACATGTACAAATTGGCTTACAAAAGCTTTGAAGAACAATTTGACCAGTGTATATCCAAATATCCTCGTTACAAAGAATTGAACATTAGCTTTATTGGCTCAGTAGCATTTTATTTGAAAGATGTATTGGCTCAAGTAGCAAAAGACAAAGGATGTACTTTGAACAAAGTAATCCGTAACCCTATGGAAGGCTTGGCTGAATACCATGTTTCTAAAGGATTGATGGATTAATTGGGTACAGCGTACTGAGTACAGGGTCTTGGGTACTGAGTAATTAGAATGTTTATTTAGACCTTTTAGAATAAAATTTAAAAAAACCCACAAATATTTTGTGGGTTTTTTTATGGGGTTTCTTTAAGTCTAAACAATTATTTTTTATACCTATTTTTATTTACTCAACATTCAACACTAAAAATTCAACACTTCTTAATACTTTATACCTAATACTTTGTACCTTGTACTGTACTCTGTACTCTGTACTCATGACCCTGTACCAAATATGAACACCACCGAATCCACTTCCTCCTACAATAACCTCGAGCAAATGAGTACGCTTGATTTGCTTTTGAATATCAACAAAGAAGACCAGACGGTTCCTTTGGCGGTACAAAAAGTAATTCCTTCCATAGAAAAAGTGGTCAATGAAGTGGCCAAAAGACTTGCCGATGGTGGAAGGTTGTTTTATATTGGTGCAGGTACCAGTGGCAGGTTGGGCGTGGTAGATGCCTCTGAATGTCCTCCTACTTTTGGGGTACCTCACGACTTGGTCAATGGCATTATTGCCGGTGGAGATACTGCTATTAGGAAAGCGGTAGAGTTTGCCGAAGACGATGAACAACAAGCCTGGATAGATTTAACGAATAACAATATTACTGATAAAGATGCTGTTATTGGTATTGCTGCATCTGGCCGGACACCTTATGTATTGGGAGGAATAAACGCTTCAAAAAGTAATGGAATTTATACCGCCTGTATTTGTTGCAATGAAGGTTCAGTGATTGCCCAAGCGGTGGAAGACGCTATTGAAGTGGTGGTAGGCCCTGAGTTTGTAACGGGTAGCACCCGAATGAAATCAGGCACTGCTCAAAAATTGGTATTGAACATGATTTCAACTGCGGTGATGATTAAGCTAGGCAAAGTTAAAGGCAACAAAATGGTGGACATGCAATTGAGCAACCTCAAATTGGTAGACCGCGCCAAACGCATGGTGATGGACGAGGTTCCTGTAACTTATGAACAAGCAACCGCTTTACTTGAAAAATATGGAAGTGTAAGAAATGCAGTGGACGCTTGGCTTAAAAATGCTAAATAAGTTGTGAGTGTTGAGTGTTGAATGTTGAGTAAATTTACTCAAAACTCCATCATTTATCCCGATTTTATCGGGACTCACAAATTAACACTTATTTTAATATGCAATATAAATGTTACTAAAGTATTAGATTTTCTTCATTTTTTACTAATTTTGACAGTTACTTTAAGCGTTAAATAGGTATTGATACAGTACATATAAGTTATGTATCCCTCAATCACACAAAATTTATAATCTACAATAGATGAAAAAAGTTTTACAAAAAATAACTGTCGTATTCCCAGTACTTTTTTTATTGTTACTTCAAGCATTTTTTTCTACGGAAGTGTTAGGGCAATGTAATCCTAAAGAAGCGGTTAGTAATGGAGATTTTGACCAAGGATATATTCCTTCTGGTCCTGGTTCTTTTACAACTGATGAAACCTATGCAGGACCAAATATTACAGCTGCACATAATTCCAATCAATGTTTTTATCAATCAGGCAATCTATTTTATATAAGCAATGCTGAACAAGAGTATAGATGTGAAAATAAAGATATAACAGGTACTAAATTTGTAAAAGATTATACTAGGAATGGTATTGATGGATCTTCTGATCAAATTATGTATGTAGATCCTTTGGTTGGAACTGGTACTTCTGAACGTAAAGTATGGGAACAAAATGTTTCCGTTTTAGGAAGTCAAAATTATTATTTTTCATTTTGGTATGTTAGTATTAATGATCCTAAAGTTACAAACGATAATTTTATTTTAAAAGTTAATGGTTCTAACATTATTGTAAAGCCTGGAATAACTAAAAGCTTTATCGCTACCATTAGAAAACCACTTCTTGATGGATCTAATCAATTTGTCAGGGATCTAAATGGTAATATTATATATAATATTACCACTGAAAATGTTACTTGGACTCAGTTGTATGGAAACTGGAATTCAACCATCAATACTTCTATAAATGTAGGTATTTATAATACAGGGAGTATTGAACCCGGTGGTTTTGAATTTGCTATAGATAAAATTTCTTTTTTAAATGGTTGTCAAAAAATTACAGGTAATAATAGCCCAAAATTTGCTTCTGATACAGTTAATATCTGTGAGAACACATCTCCTATAACACTTTTAGCTGCTTATAATGGTGATCCTAACCCAGACAATAATGTTTATACTTGGTTTAAAGGAGAAGGTGCCGCTGAAACTCAAATTAGTAGTGGTCTTGGCTCTTCATTTTTATCTTTAGCTGTAAATAGTCCTGATTCCTATAAAATTTGTGTGCAAGATATTGATAATGGTTGTCCAGCAAGTGCCACAGTGGTAGTAAACAAAAGTATTAATGTAACCTTATCTAATGTTGTTTTATGTAGTCCACCAACAGCTACATTAACACCTGTAGTTGTTCCTACGGGAACGTTTAATTATGTTTGGTCCGGTGCGGGATCTGGCACTGCTGCTAGTTGCTTAGCTGCAACATCAGGAGCTTATACAGTTACAGTTTCTAACCCTTTGGTTGCTGGTTGTAGTGGTACTGCAACATCAACTGTTACCTCAAAATTACCAACAGCCCCTACCAATTTAACCTATTGCGATGAAGGTGGTGTTGCTACGAATTTAATTGCTGGTGGCACAGCACCCAACAATGTTTGGAATTGGTATAAAGATGCCTCAAAAGGTGCTTTAACGGGTACGGTTACCAATAATGGTACTGCTTCTACTGCTTGGACACCTCTTAATGGAACAACAGGTGATCAAACCTTATACATATCTAGTAATAATTCCAACCCGGTTGGTACAACGGGACCAAGTACCAGTGCTTTTGGTACAGGAACTCAAGCGGTTGCGGGTGATTTTACCACTATTGTAGTAGCTCAAACCATATTGCTTAAATCAGTGAGTGCAGTGGTGGCAGGTTGGGAAGCTCCTGCCTCTAGAAGTGTGAAAATTACAAATACTGTAACGGCATCTTCTACCACTTATGGTCCTTTCAATATTGGAGGCTCAGCAACAGCCTTGAATTTAAATGCTGTACTAACAGCCGGTACCTATAAAGTTGAAATCATTGGAGGAGGTGTTGGTACTATTGCAGTTAATGTTGGCAGCCCAACTTATTATTCAAACCTTTCAGACTACATGTCTATAACATACTATTCTAAACATACTGGTCCATTTGGAGATTTCGTGGTATCTACAACATCAGCTTGTGATCCAATGCCTGTAATTGTTAAAGCAGTGTCTTGTTGTACAAAACCTGATATCACCACCCAACCAGCATCAGTTTCGAAATGTGAGGGCGCTTCAACTTCCTTTACGGTTGAAGCGACAGGCGCTAATTTGTCTTACCAATGGCAAATTGAATCTGCTACACCGGGTACTTTTACTGATTTGACCAATACGGGTGTTTATACCAATGTTACAACGGCCACGATGAACATTTCGAATGTTACGGGTTTGACAGGTAAAAAATACCAGGTAATTGTTAAAACAAACGGTACTTGCCCTGCTACTTCAAGTGCAGCGACTTTAACTGTCAACCCAACCCCAGCGACGCCAACCATTACCTCTAGTTTAACACCGAGTACGTCTTTTACGTACTGTGCAGGTTCGACTATGGCCTTAACAGCAGCAACGACTACCACAGGAACGGCGACTTGGACCTGGGTAACCAAACAAGGAACGTCTACTACGGCTACCAATACTGCCAACAAAACAGGCATTACCTCCTCAGAAGCGGGTTTGTATGAAGTAACAGCAACGATTAACAGTTGTGTGAGTGCAAAAGGTTCAGCAACGGTAGCGGTAACGGCATTGCCGGTTGCCACAGTAGCAGCCACTCAATCGATATGTTCAGGAGTGCCGATGGCAGCGACTACTGTTTCTTTAAATCCTACTACGGCTAAGTTTGATTGGAATACGACGACTACGGCTCCTACAGGTGCTGCTACAGGAGCGAGCCCAACTTCAGGTACGGCAGTAGCCCATCTTACGGATTTGGCACAAAGCACTTTACAGGTTCCTAATGGTACAGGTTCAGGTACCTATACATTTACGATTACGCCAAAAGACGGCGCTTGTACAGGTACAGCCGTAACACATGTGGTGACCGTGAAAGCCAAACCAGCCAAACCAGTACCTACCAACGATGGTCCTTATTGTGAGACTAAAAATATTTCTTTAAAATCTAATGTCGCTCCTGCTTTGGCCACAAGCTGGAACTGGACTTTTGGAACTTCGACAACTTCTATCAGTACGGAACAAGACCCAGCAGCATTTGCCTCTACTTCAGCCAGCAGTGGTTATTACCATGTGGCAGTTACCAATACCAATGCATGTGTAAGTGATACAGGTACTACGAAAGTAGTCGTGAACACTTCCCCAATAGCACCGGCAGTAACCTCATTTAGTGCCTGTAAAAATGAAACAGGTTTAACGCTTGCAGCCAATGCAACCGCTTTAACAGGCAATACCTTGGTTTGGTATGGTACAACAGCTACAGGAGGTACAGCCAGTGCAACAGCATCCACGGTGGTGACTACTGCCATTACCCCTCCAGCAATATTCTATTATGTAAGTCAAAAAACAACGGCTTCTGGTTGCGAAAGTGCACGTAGCCCTATTCAAGTCACCATTAATGATTTGCCTGTTTTAACAGCAACAGGTGGAACATTCTGTAAAACGACCCAATCAACGATTACTTTAAATGCCGCAGGTGGTAAAACTCCTTATACTTACCAATGGTCAGCCTCTCCAAACAATGCACAGGTAACAGGCCAATCCAATGTGGTGGTATTTACTGCAGTAACAGATATCAAACAAACCTTATCAACAACAGCAGCAACGAATCAAAGCCAAGATTATAAGGTAGACATTAAAGATGACAATGGCTGTGTAGCAACATCGACGGCAACTTTAGTAGTTGACCCATGTCCTTTTAAAGCAGACTTTAGTTTGAGTGTGGATGCCGCCTGTTTGGATGCGACCACAAATGAGGCAAAAGTAACCGTAACCCCAAAAGCTGTTGCAGGGATCAAATGGACATGGGATTTAGGAACGCCGTCAGATTATACAACTACCTTAGCAGCATTAACAGACAATGGCAGCAATGGTACCATCATGAATGCCCCATCTACGGCAGCATTTGACATTATCTATAAAACAGCAGGGACTAAAACCATTACGTTAACCGTTACCGGTCCAAATGGAACCTCTACCAATGTCTATCCTTCTACTTTTACTGTTGGTGCAATTCCCGCCATCACCGCAGCAGATGCAGTCATTTGTAGTGGTACCACATCATCCATAGCATTAAGTTCAAACAATGTACCAACAGCAACTTTCTCTTGGATTGCACCAGTAGCTACCCCATCGGCAGGAGATGTCACAGGCGGAACGGCAAGCACAGGTAATCCAACAACGATTGCACAACCCTTAACCAATGCTACTTCAGCAGCAATTCCTGCAGACCTTACCTATAAAGTAGTAGCGACAGGTCCAGTATTAAATTCTGTAGCACCTTTGGTATATTGTACAAATACCAAAGATGTAAAAATAACTGTTAACCCACTGCCAGTGGTAGCCGCATTAAGCCCTATCTCGGTTTGTAGTGGAGATGCATTTAGTGCCCCAATTGCCTTAACAAGCACCGTAGCAAATTCAGTGATTGGCTGGACGTCAGTAGCAACAGGTGTCACTGGCTCAGCCGGCTCAGGAACAGGAGCTA
>Ga0209353_10000041_pt1 | contig 72263 bp, 108 predicted proteins | sample LauGreSpBDMM15SD_2_FD_187561 | JGI IMG/M metagenome (GOLD analysis project Ga0209353, IMG submission 187561) | Freshwater lake microbial communities from Lake Michigan, USA - Sp13.BD.MM15.SD (SPAdes) (version 2) | ecosystem: Environmental > Aquatic > Freshwater > Lake | place: Lake Michigan... | reverse complement strand
CCGATCTAACTTCTGCACGGTGTCAAAGCCGATGACAGTGATGTCGGTGTTCTCTGCGAGCAATGTCACTGGGCGCTCTTCAAGGTAGAAGATGTCGTGCACATTGTCAATATGGATGATGGCGTTGCCCTTGAAGGACTCTTCGGGATTGACTCCTTCAAAAACAAAAAAGAGGTAATCGCCCTCGTTGTCGTACAAAGACTGGACACCAGTGAACTGGAGCCATACGAACTTTTCGTTGCGGGCGTTCTTGACGAATGCCCAGCCGTTGTGTGTCACGGTGGTGGTCTTGGTGTAGTCAATGTCCATGGTTGCCTCCTCAGGCGTTGGTGGTGGTTGGCGATAGTGATGGTTGGGGCGACTGTCCCGACACGGGACAGCCACCCCGAGGTTGGTCAGGCGCCGATCTGAACGCCGACCGTGATGGCGCACACTTGGAGCACCTGCTTGGTCTCGTCGGCGTCAAGCGGAGCCGTGTTGGCGCTCGCCTCAAGCAGTGCCACGGCGAGCAGTGCGAACACTGAGTGGTCATCGTCAAGCGAGGCGACGAGGTTGGCAACGATGCCACCGATGGCTTCGGCGCCATTCTCGGTGAGGTCAGCGACGATCTCGGCAAGGGTCAGAGCGACCACTGCTTCGGTGCTGTCGGTGCTGTCGGTGTCGCTCTCGGCGCTTGCCTTGCTTGCCTTAGCCTTTTCGGCTTGATTGCGAGCCTTGACCTCAGCCTTGTAGACCTTGTTGAGAAGGTCGTCGGCATCAAGCGACGGGTCAACGATCAACTGAGCGCCGACCTTGGCGTAGCGACTGAAGGTTGACTTGCCGATCTTCTTGCCAGCAACTTTTGACTCAGCCTCAAGGGTACGGAGCGACACACCAGCGTCAACGGCGACACTGGATGCGATGCATGCCGAGCGGAGCGCCAACTTGGCATTCTCAACGGCGCCGTCATAGTTGATGACTTCGGCAACTGCCGAGGCGGTGACTGCCACGATGTCAACGGGCGCTTCAATGATCTCAGCGACAGCAGGCGCTTCAACAGCGACAGGCTTGATGGTGTGGGTACGGGCTTTTTTGGTGGTGGTTTTCACTGGCTTCTCCTTGGTGGTGGTGATTGAAAAGGCGTTTGCGAATATCTGCTCAACTGGATTCATGTGGTGGTTCCTTTGGTTGCTACTGTCCCGAGTCGGGACATGGCGGACAGGTGGGATTGAAACCCTACGCCCGAGGCGCCTGCCCAAATTGCGACGATCATGTATGAGTCCAAGATCGGTGGACTCCCCTCCCTTGCTTCACCCGAGGGGATTGGATGCACTGCAATCTTTTGTGAACGGCTCGCCAACCTTGGCGCTTGCTGGGCGCCGATACATCGTTGTTTGTATTTCGGGTTATCCATCGGACTCTCAAGCAGGCACAGGTGGCGGTGCATTCGCTTGTCACTTGATCTTGGTGAACATCATCAGTGGTCATCGGCTCGGCGGTCGCTCTCACACTCACCAGCGTCGCTGGGGCGCATCTCGGTCGCTCCCGTAATGCAGAACATCTGCTGGGGAGAACCATCACGGCGTGAGCCTGTGATGCTTGAGTGTTTGAGTCTCTACTCTGCTGAGTGTCTGCTACCGAGTCCCCGAGGGGACACTGAACGCTTACCTTGGCAAACTGTCATGGCTACTGGCTTGTCGTTTGGTGGGAGGTTCATTCTGCACAGACACCCGTTGATGGCTGACTAGGTCAGATCAGAGGTGTGGTCTCATGGTGTGGTGAGTCGTACTAGGTGGGCAGACTTTCAGGTTGCTTTCGCATTTCGTTCACCGCCGTATTGCTGGCTGGCGTTCCCACTGGGTGGGGCAGAACTACCTGTCGGTCTGAGCACTTTTCGCTGTTTGTCAAAGTTCAGTGTCGGAGCAGTGAGATGTCTCAGGTGCTCGTTTTCCTTACCTTCAGATCATGCCAAGTGATATCGCTCTGAGCCAAATGTCTGCCAAGGATTTGGTACAAAAGTGCTGGTCAGAGCACATAAAAAAACTTTAGATTTCTTTTCAAATGGGGGTAAATGCAGGCATTTTGTGGCTGTACCGACTCGGGACAGGGGCATATTCACTCGTTAGGTTAGAAATGGCTAAAAAGTGCCCACTGAGCAGGGGCTTTGGGTACACGGAGCGCGCCCTCTCTTTCCCTCTGAGGGCTTAGAAGGGAGGAAATGAGTGGTAGGGGCAGAAGGGGGGTAGAGGCTGTCAGAAGCGATTTAAATGGGCTGTGCCGTAGTGTTGTGGTCATTTGATACCGATATGCAGGGGATATGTCATAACAATGATTTATCTGTGGATAACGAGACGCCTAGCGTCAGTTCCTACCCCTATCCCCCAACCACCGCGCGACGCCCCGAGGTAGCCCCATTTATAGAGGTTGTTGCATTTGCAACTACTTTGCATAATGGGCAAATACACCTGATTTCATTGGGGTTTATGCGCGCCACTCAGTCAACTAGCCGTGTGAGCAGGGGACAGTCCCACAGGGGAACAGGGGGTGACCCCCCCATGGTTAAGTGGGGTCGGGAAATCGGTAGGGGGGTAGAGGCGAGGAGCCAAGCACTGCCCAACTGCCAAATAGCCCTATTCTGAGGAGCGAGGGGGTACTACGCTCAGATGGGGTACCCCTAATTCGCCCAAATGTAGCCCTATTCTGATGTAAAATAAGTGGTATGAATCCTATGCGCCATATGAGCACTCAATTTCATGTCATTCATGAAAAAATGGGCAAGGGTTCACATAAGTTGACCCTATCTAACCCCGACAGTTCCCATTTGGCGACGGTCACATATGATCACCACAACGATCCGCTGATGGACCCAACATCGCGCATTGAGGTGGACTACCTAAAGAGTCACCGCGAGGGGCAGGGTCACGGTCAGGCACTCATGCAGCACCTGTACGACCGCTACCCCAAGTCATTTATTGACTGGGGACGCACTATCCACCCAGCCTCCACCCATATGGCTGAAAAATTTGAGGATAAGTATTATGACCGAACTGCCTACGAGCCTGATGATGACGAATACATCTCGGGGACAGAGGGTATGTACTCAGGAAGACCTGGTGACTGAATGAGAGCACACATCAGCAAACAATTCGCCAAAGTGACTAGAAATCCTGGCAATAACCCTGAACAGTTGCAGATGTTCATGCGTCCACATGAGATTTTGAACAAACTACACAGTTTTCTTGATGATGAAGGTATTGATGATCCACGCGATTACCCCTACAGCGACCTCCATAATGAGAAACTGGGAGAGGCTATAGATTCAGGATTACACGATGGTATTGAAACTGACGGTGTTATGAACCATATTGTCCTAGAGACAGCCCCACACACAACTAAGTTCCGTATGGGTAATGGTCACCACCGCCTCTCAGTTGCCTTAGATTTGGAAGAAAGAGGTCATCAGGTAGATATTCCCGTGATCCATGACAGTAACCCTATGTATGACACCACTGATAAGTATAAGAATATGTACGGAAGACCAAAAAAGTACTTTGGCTATAGCGAGAACTAATTCTGATATATAATAGTCAGTATGGGAAAACACAGAAACTTATCTAACGAACAATTTAGAGGCGGACCAGTCACCACCAGAGGACGAACCAGCATTCCATACCCTTCTGGGGGGAACGGTGGTCTGCTCATTGGAGGAGCACTATTTCTTGGAGCGACATTGACAGGTTCTTATATAACCTCCAAGTCTGAAAATGAAAAAGCATCTAAGCCACCAGTTAGTAGTGCCTCGTATTACGACTGGAGTCAGGACAATGACGGTCCTCCTGTACCTGGCAAGTAACTCTGATATATAATAGTAAGCATTACCCGATAAGGAGTCTCCCATGGCTATGAAAAAAGCAATTGCAAAGCGTCCAGCACACCTGTCCGAACAGTTCCAACCTAAGGGCCGTTCTGAACTACCCCGCTTGAGTGCCGCTCTTAGTTCATACTTGGACGATTCACGGGAGGAACACCAAGCAGAATATGGTAACGACGACAATTACGACGACCCTGAGAACGGTGAGGCTGAGGAAGAATTTCGTGGGACGCACTCCATCGCAGGACCATACCGCCGAGATACTGGCTCAGACATTGAAGACCCCGTAGAAGAGAGTGACGCAGGGGAAATGCTTCAGAACTACCGACAGAATCGTGACTCAGGTCAGGACAATAAGTACCAACGCGACGATATCCGTCACGCTTACAAGTACTACCGCTGAGGAGAACATCATGGCACGATACAGAGAATTACCCCGCATCCAGCGACTACTCGCAATCCATCTAGATGACAAACGAAAAGATTATGTAGAGGATATGGCGAATCATTTTAATAATTTCAATGAAGGCTCTGAATTGTACGAAAACCACTTCCGTGCGATTCATCCCGCGTTAGGAAAAGAACGAGCCTATCTGGGCGCTGATATTCGTACCCCAGTGTCTGTTAGCCAATCCTACAATGTAATCCGTGATTTGCGGACAGGCCGTGACAAGGGTGGACCAAACCTAACAAAATTGACAAAAACGGAATATAACAATCACCTTTCTGGTGTTGATGATATCCGTGATGCCGTTGCGAACCGCCACAACATCAGCCCGTTGCGAATCGCGATAGGCGAATACGACTGAGTAAGGGTAAAAATTTGCCGCTTAATTATGCCTACTGATCAATGCGATACCTCCACACAGTGTGTCTATTGTGGCGGAGAATTGCGTCCTGAGCATGCACACTATAAATGCGTTGATTGTGGGCAAAGAGACGCCTGTTGTGAGGGCATCTACTAACTATTTAAGGTAAAATAGTTCTATGGGACAGAAACTAAACATGATTGATTGGTCTGAGTTAACGGACCGCAATGAAGTATCTATCCATAAACATAGCCCCGCTAGTGAGGAACAAGGGTTTCCTATCTATTCAGTTGGTGGCAAAGTACGAAATGCTAAGGGCGTATTGGGAGAACGGGTGCTCGGGCACACCACCGCTGGTCAACTGGCTCAACCGCACCTCCAATATGACAAGTTTCAGTTAGAGCAGTCTATTAATAATAATGGCGCTAAGACCCGCAATATGTTTGTTAAGGGCAGGCCAGTGGAGGACCTTGAGGGTGAAGAGACCCCAGTCCAGTTCCGTGGCAAGGGTGCCGTATTGTTAGACAATCAGAAAATCTTTAATGTTCCCACTAAACCAGGTCTTGTGCGCCTACGGGAACGAATTCCTGGTACTCAGAAGTACCAATTGGGTGATGAGTTTATGGGTACCCAAGTAGTAGGAACAAACGCTAATCTGCGATCACATGTATTCGCAGAGGGTGTACGCTTTGGCGGTCACGGTCTGACTGCCGTTAATCCATTGGATGTGAACAAATGACTAGGTACTCACGGATACATGGCGATCATTCACAATATCAAATGGATCATGACTCTACAAAAAGCAACATTCGCAAAAGCCAATTCAGCCATGCAACCGCAGGTACTAATACTTATATTGCACATGATGAAGACGGTGTAGCACAGGCATTTGTGGAAGTAGTACAACACCCGGGTAGGACAGATACCCATATGACTGGTCTTACTGTTAATAAAGACAAACTTATTGCCGATTCAGAGCGCACAGATGTCCCTGACCGTCATCCCCTTCGCCCCGGCGCTCTTGGGTATGATACTTCTACTAGTCGTACTGGTACTGTTCCCGCCAGACCTGGTGAACAGTTAGTCATGTTTGGTATAGATCATAAACCTGCTCGTAGAGAAGTAGATATTATGTATGCCCGTGACAGTCTTCGTGGTAAAAGTGCCGCAATGAATTTACTAGGAATGGCTGACAACGCCACTAGAGATGCACTTGGTAGTAGTTTATTACCATCTGACAGTTTGTCAGAACATAGTCTTGGACTAGTAAATCATTTACATCAAAGGGGCGCTATCTCTGATGAGGATATGCCTGACAACATTGGTCCGGACAGTGTTAATGACATTACAAGGAATGATGCTGAATACTTCCTTAATCGTCGTCATAGTGATATGTTTAATGATGACGAACTTATTAGTATTGATGACCGACTACCCCACGCAAAATCTCGTATCCGTCAAATAATGGGACGATCTGCGCCAAACCTTAATACTGAACCCAAGGCTGAGCAACTACAACTGGAGGGTTTTGAATGACACGCTACTCACGCTATGCACCACCCAGTGATCGGGAGCAAAATAGATCATCCGACTATGTGTCACATGGTGCCAAGCATGGTGGGTCGGATGAGTACTTTGCACATGATGAAGATGGTCAAGCCATTGCTATGGCTAGTATTTTTCATCAGCCAGATGTTACCAGCACATATATGACTACCTTTACCCCTGATACGGCTGAAGACACCTTAATTGCTGAGGGTCAGAGAACGCATGATTATGATCGTGCCGCATCTTGGCGTGAGGGTATGACTCGCCCCGCTCAGTCAGGGGAGCAATTAGCAATGTTTGGAACTTACCATAGGCCAGCACGATCTGAGGTAACTGATTTATACGCCCGCGACAGTTTGGCTGGTAAAACATCCGCAATGAACTTAGTAGGTATGGCTGACATCGCTTCTACAACTACAACTGGTAGGTCTTTAAAACCATCTAGCAATCTTTCTTCTCATAGTTATGCATTAGTTAGTAAATTACATAAATCTGGTGCTATCTCTGATGAGGATATGCCAGGAAAGGGAGAGGATAATGGTATTGGGTTTAATTATGCAGCAAACAAACTTGATCGTTACCCATACAGTCACCAAACTCCGCGCCAACACTTAAACTCACGACTACCCCACGCAAAGGCTCGTATTCGTCAAGCGATGGGGCGATCTGCACCAAATCTTAATGCAGAGCCTAAATCTGAACAACTGAGCCTGTGGGATGACTGACAAAAGAATTCATCATTTCTATCACTTATTTGCGGATGGAAATTGGCAGATGTGTGTACCTGACCATATCCGCGCAGTAGTCCAGTATGGTCTGTACGCAAACCTTGCATCACTGAACATTGGGTTCGTGGGCACCCCGCAGAACATTCTTATGGCTCAGGAATACCTTACTTTAAGGGGTTTGCACTATACTGTCGCCACAACCAGCCCGGATGGATGGGAACAAGTAACTCTTGATTCGCTATACAAAATGGCTGTCAATGACCCTGATGCATACTATGTGTATGCACATACCAAGGGCGCGGCTAACTTTGCCCCAATCAACGAAGTCTGGCGTAATGGTATGACACGCTATAACATCGTGGAATGGGAACGAGCCGTAGAAGTGCTAGACGAAGGTTTCACCACCGCTGGATGTCATTACTACCCCAATAACTTTGATAACCAAAACCCATTTTGGGGTGGCAACTTCTGGTGGGCAACAGGTAAGCACATTGCCATGCTAGGTATCTGTGAAAAAGATATACGACATCGCGCTGAAGCATGGGTGGGGCTAAACCATTTGGACCCGTACTACCGACATTACGACTTGTTTCCAGTGAGTATTGGGACTGTACCAGAACCCTTTTAGTTCATATTAATGGCGTCAACATAGATGTCACCATGTGTGCGATCAACAATGATATCCACACACTGCCAGTTGGTCTCAACAAGAGCCTTGGATAGGTCTTCTACATCCACATTGCCGTAAAACTCATCAACTGGCATACCAGGTGTACCAATAGCGGCATGCGGGTGGCGTGGGTCAGTAGCGCAAGTAACTAGGAGTGTGCCACCAGGATTAATGGCCTTTCCCAAGGTAACTAACATCTTGCGATAATCCTCAGGAGTGATGTGCTCAAACACCTCCGTGCAGAGTCCCATGTCCCATTTACTCGTTGGTTCCCAATTTGTGGCGTCAGCCACAATATCTACACCATCACCACCAATATGGTCAAGCGCCACATATTCGGAACTAGGCCAGAGATCACGGGGTGTCCCGTTGATATTTCTACCACCAATATCAATAATTGATGATGGGGATATCTCTAATGATTTACTAACTAGGAATGACCAGGCTTCTGCATGCATAGACATAGTATAATCATAAATATGCCGATTGAGTACCGTAGATTCCATACACCAAAAAGAGATTCTGGTGGTGTGCGTTCACCCGCAGAAACTACTTACTATGCGTTTGACCCGCATAGTAAGCGTGATTTGGGCATGGTCAGAGTAGAACACCACGATGACACCCAGCGGGCTAACGACAATCCACCAGACAAAATACGGTACCCCAAGGACTACAATACAAACCCAAATGCAGAGACTTCCCGTCAGGGTCGTCTGTTTGCTGATTATGGTCAACCAGCGCACCGTAAATTGTCCATGATGGCTGGAACTATGGGTGGTAATAACACCACGGCAATGAGCCTAATGGCTCTTGCTCATCAGGATGCTACTGAGTCTGGTTTGCCGTTAATCCCTGACCAGTCCCTGACACGGGATAGCCACAGAGTTGTCCGTCATCTTGCAAAGTTTGGTGTTGTTGACAAACGCGATGTGCCAAAACGAGCAACGGTACAACAGGGGAGAGTCATGCCCCTCTTTAGCAATTATATGCACGAGTATGACGGAAACGAAGGGGTAGAAGCAATTCACCCTGATGTTGTTCGTGAGGCGCGTAATACATTGGTGGGTCGCGTACGGCGCGGTAAGGAAGAGAAGGCGCCTAAGACTAAGCGCGGTCAGCCTATTGAGGGACAGCAATCATTATTTGGAGAGGACCAGTCATGAAAGACATTACAAACATTAAAGCCATTGGTATGAGGATTCTGGCAGTATTTGCCGCCTCAGCACTTGGTGTGGTTGGAGCGGGCGCTATCGCAGGTGTACCATTATGGAAAGCCTGCCTCATGGCTGGTATCGGCGGTATGTCCACAGTTATTGAAGGACTTGCGCGGGCATACATTGATGATGGTAAGTTAGACGCTAAAGAGATCAACTCAGTGTTTGACAAGATTGAAAAGACGGAGTAATGCCTGCTCACGAGTACATTAATAAAGACCAAAAGTTATTCCATGGAACTAGCGGACATAATGTTAAGAGTATTCTTCAGCACGGTATATCACCCTCAGGTGATGATGTAATTGCAGGTATCCCTGGCGCATACATGACTACCCGTGAGGTTGACGCCCGCGCATGGGGTGACCATGTTGTCACAACACAACCAACTCGTGCATTGCGTATATATGGTGATGTTAATGACGACCCACACCTAGAAAATCAGCGTCAAGTTACTCAGGCGCTGAATGATTACCATGACTACGGTAAATCTGACCCTGAAGAATGGTTAGATGACCACGGTGGTCACTTTGACATGAGCCATTATGGTAAAGGTAATCAGGCAGTCCATAATTGGGCAAAATCCAATAAGCACACTGAAAATGTTGCTGACACACTCTCAAGTTGGGGTTATCATGGCAACCGCGATAGTATCGCCGCGTGGAGTCCAGACGCAGATGTGACGGTCTACGATCCGGAAGAACACCTAAGGGTGACTGGCATTAACGGTCCATCTTTTACATAAAAAGTAACTAAAAAGTAATATAAGAAAAAACCACACAATTAGGAGAATCACATGAGTTCTAACCTTATCCGCGAGCACCTCGCAAGTATCCATGACGACCTGCTATTAATGGATGGTCTGGACGATGCCATCATTGGCACATCGCAAAGAATCAATGAGCCTGTGCTCGCTGTTTATAGTTGGGAAAAGATTATTGCAATCCTGACAGAGCGTGACAATATGGACTTTGAAGACGCCGTGGAGTTCATTGAATTTAATATCCTTGGCGCTTGGATTGGTGAAAATACTCCAATTGTCGTCATGCCTCTTGACTGGTAATCATTAACTTGTAAGCAACCCACGGTAGTGATATATCGTGTAAAATAAAACCATACCGAATTACGGAGGTTTTATAATGGCACTTAATCACAGAGGACAAGACACTGGCGCCCGAGTATGGATGCATGGCGTTGAAGACATGCGCGCAGGAGCGCGTCGTGGATCAGTAACGCATGCAACTAGTGGTCGTCGCATGGGCGAGCAGGAAGCCGCTGAAATGCAGGGCCAGTACGGAGCAGTCCCCGCAGTAAGCGGTGACCCTGAAGGTGCTGGCGACATGGCTGATCAGTGGTTGCAAGAAGCAGAAGTATCCACCATTGCTGGCAACATGGGTCGCCGCGGATGACGGTAACTAACCACCGCGGACAAAACACGGGCGCTCGTCCATGGATGCATGCTGTTGAAGAACTTCGTGCTGGTTCTGCGGCTCGTAAACATAGGAAGACCTATGGCTACGATGCAGATAACCCGTATATTGGTGGAAGAATGCCAAACCCAGAAACAGATGAAAAATACTAGTTATACTTCTATAACTTATGATCATCACCTACGACATTAATACCCCGTATATTGGCGATGTGCGCTCTATTGCGATGCGCCGAGCCAAGGCTGAGGGTTGGCGGAATGTCGTAGTGATGAGTACCTACCCAGTTGGGCCTAATTCATGGTCTGTGACACTCACCGTTTCCCGTTAAGTCATGTTTGCATTCGGCGTATCAGAAGTTGTACAAGCCTCAGTAGTTACCGCAATTGGTGGCATTTTAATTACTTTGATTACTCAATTTACTAGGAGTAATGCCAAGGATCACGCCCTCGTTCAAAATAAGTTAGATCAGTTGTCTGATAAGATTGTTGATACCCACACGAGCGTTACTGAAGTAAAAGTAGATGTAAGGTACCTTCGTGAGGATCAAAACCGTTTAGAGAACCGCTTTAACACACACTTGGAGGACCGGAATGAAAAACCAAATCGTTGACCAGACAGGTAAGGGCGCAGTCTTAGGTCTTATTGCCTACGGCTTCCGTAATAACCCTGAGTTTGCAGTTATTCTTATGCCCGCTGTATCCGCTGTAATGGCTTGGGCTTCTACCCTTATCGGTAACCCCAACATTGCATCCTTCTTAGAAAAGAAGAAGTGAAACGAGCCGTATTTCGGCGCATCACACAATTACTACAATGGGCTTTAATAGTCATCGCATTATTCCCAGTACCATCGGCTAAGGCTGATACAAACCCAATAATTACGGAAATTACCGACTTCTGGTTCTCCTACTCAGAACCAACCCAGTTTTTGGCACAAACATATCAGTCACCTGGATTTGAGTCAGACCCCCAACTTTGGTTGTACAACGACGATACTGGGGAATTAATCATTTCTAATGATGATTACATTGGTCTTCAATCTAAGATTGACTTAGAAGTACCAGCAGGTAATTACCGCTTACGAGCAGGTACTTGTTGCTGGGAACCAGATGTTTGGCGTGATGGTATCACTTGGAACATTCAATATGAGTTATCATTTAATGGTAATCCCGTAAATACAACGACTACTATTCCTGAAACAACAACTATTCCGGAGACGACTACAACATGGGTACCAACTACAACATCCACGGAACCACCGACGACCTCTACTACTATTGCCCCAACAACGACTGTGCCTGTAACGGAAGTCCCGACCACCGAGGCAACAACGACAACGGAAGTCCCAACGACAACAGAGTCCCCGACGACTACGGAGATTACGAGCACTACTGTTGCGGACACTGTGGCGCCTTCTACAATGCCTACGACGAGCCAATCTGTGGAGACTGTGGCGCCCCCGCAAACTTCTCTGACTCCTACAACTACTACAAGTCCCTTTTTCCCGACACCCTTGACGACATCAAGCACGAGTGCGCCCCCGACTGTTACATCTGCACCTACGACAATTCCAGAGATTCCAGAGATTCCAGAGATTCCAGAGAGTACAGAGACACCTATAACGACCGTACCTGAGGAAGACACAGTAATACCTGATAACCCCACTACAGAAGAAGTAAATCAATTAGCGGATGAACTAGTTTCCTCAATTGACGAATTATCTGATGAAGAAATTACTGAACTAGTAGAATCTATTGATGTAAGTGAATTAACCGAGGAATCAATCTCCGCTGTCTTTAGCGAAGAAGTACTTAACGAACTATCCGATGAGCAAGTAACGCAACTTATTGATGCCATCGTCCCGAGTGAATTGTCTGATGAACAGGCTTCGGCTCTTTCAGAAGCACTAACAGACGCCCCTGACGATGTAAAAGAAGAATTCCAGGACCAGATTAATGTGTTCGGCGGACAATTTGATAATTATGTGCCAACGGGATCAGCGGTCTCGGTAGGGGCACGACGAGCAATAGTCGCGGCAACAGCAGTTATATTCGCAATGCCCACCCCAGTGACCCGAAAGCAGTAACCATGTTTAAGAAATTATGGAAAGAATCATCAGGATTGGCCTGGACCCTTGGAGGTACTGGATTAGTTCTTATTACACTCTCAGGGTCAACTCGTGACCTTGGTGTAGTCATTGCAGTAGTATCATTGTTGTTTCATATGGCAGGAGTATTTACCCCTGATGACGATGAATGAGGTATTATTAGACCATGACGAATCGGGCCGCATATACACTTACTAAGGGTTTACCATGGGAAAGACTCGTCGTCGTCAAAGATCGCCGTACGCACCGTCTGGTAGCAGTTTCTGAGGCCCGTGGCGCCATTAAAACTAGCGGTAATACCGTTAGTGAATTTGCTATTACACTTACTAATAAGGGTGAAATACTGATTTGCTTGACCGCTGAGCAGACACGAGAATTACCAGTTGGCGATCTTGAATTTGATGTTATTGCTACCTGCAACCGATTGGTTTATTACACAGGTCAAACGCCAACAATTACCCAACCAGTCGTCCGTGGAATCATTTCAGTAGCAGAATCGGACGATATTACACCTTCGGAGGACTCACAGGCAATGGAGATCAGATTCAAACAGTATGTGGACTTCCGTCGTAAATTTACTTGGCGCGATGCCGATGATGTCATTATTGCAGTCACAGACGCATATATGCAGGCAAAGAACGCCGCAGGTACTACGGTCCTAGACCTACGCTGGTACGCCACCGCTCCCAATGAGGCTACAATACTTGCCTTAACGGCTAACCGTCGCGGATATATTGCCCCCGCCGCTGGCGCTACCTTAGAAATTCATATTTCTGATAAGAACAGTATCCCCGCTGGTGATCACGCATTTGACCTGTTTGTTAAGGACTCCGCTGGGGATTGGGACAACCTCGCATCGGGAACTCTATTTGTCCAGCAAGCGGTGTCTACGCCCCCAGCATGAGCACTGTAGAGGTATCCAAGCCCGCGGGCAAATTTATTACGGTTACCCGCACTAAGACAGACTCGGTGGTCTCAGAACCCGCTGATCGTCTGCTGGAGATACACGACCCTGGTGTGGCTGGTCCACCTAATGTTCTAACGGTTGGAACTGTTACTACAGGTACAGCCGCCGTAAATATTACAGGTACCATTCCTTCTCAAGTACTAAACTTCGTATTACCTGTTTCAGGTAGTTATATACACACACAAAGCGCGTCAGCATCCACTTGGACAATAAATCATAATTTAGGCTATTACCCAGCAGTTTCTGTTGTAGACAGCGGGGAAAACCTTGTAATTGGTGATGTAACATATATATCAGCAAACACACTTTCTGTGTCCTTTAACGCCTCTTTTGGCGGTAAAGCCTATTTGTCGTGAGGTTTAAATGTCCAAGTTTCTAACAAACATCAACTTAAATGGTAACGAACTCCAAAACCCCGTTATCCATAACTTAGGTACTGTTCCTACCGCTAACGCAAAACTTGGTGGTATCTATTTTGATACCAACGGTGGACTTAACAAACTTAAGTATCACAACGGCTCCGCATGGGTAGAACTCTCATCTGGTGGTTCGGGCACCTGGCAACCAGCAGATGCTGACCTTACGGCGATTGCCGCCCTTACTGGTACCGCAGGCTTCCTTAAGACCAATGGTTCTAGTACTTGGTCAGTTGATACTGCTACCTATTTAACCTCAAGTACTGGTGTAACCACAGTTAATGGTTCTAGTGGCGCAATTTCTAATGTGGCCTTAACTACTAACACTCTTGCTCAGTTTGCTGCTACTACATCAGCACAACTAGCGGGAGTTCTTTCAGATGAAACTGGTTCTGGTTCTCTTGTTTTTAACACCAGCCCCTCGTTCGTAACTTCAATTACCACCTCCAGCACTACTTTTGGCCTTATTACTACCGCGGCTACTACCATTGAATTTGGTAGTTCGGCTACTGCGATCAACATTGGTCATGCCGCAGGTACGGTAACAATTGCGGGTAACTTAACCGTAAACGGTACAACTACCACAATTAACTCAACCACCATGAGTGTTGATGATAAGAACATTGTTTTGGCAGATGGTAACACACTGGATTCCTTAGCAGATGGTGGTGGTATTACTCTTAGGGGTGGTACAGACAAGACTTGGAACTGGGTTGACGCTACTGATTCATGGACTTCTTCCGAGCACATCAACCTCGCATCGGGCAAAGTCCTAAAGATTGCTGGTACTGAAGTTCTTTCAGTTTCCCAGTACACGGGTAACTCTTCAACTGCCACGACTGCAACCAATGTTACTGGTGGTGCCGCTGGTTCTATTGTTTACCAGACTGGCTCAGGAGCCACTTCAACCCTTGCGTTAGGTACAACTGGCTACCAGTTACTCGCAGGTGCTAGTGCCCCCGTATGGACCAAAACAAGGCATTACGCCACTTTGTCAACAAGTGCTACTTCTTATACCCTTACACACGGTTTGGCTACTGCTGACCTCATTGTGTCTGTATATGAAGTATCTACTGGAGAAGTTGTGTACGCTGATGTCGTGAACACCAGTAGTACCACAACAGTCTCTTTTGCAACTGCCCCGACTGCCAACCAGTACCGAGTCGTTATTCTTGCTTAATCCGTCATTAAAGGACAACAATGTCTAACTTTCTAAAGGCTCTCAAGGTTAAGGGCATTGAAATTGATACCGCAGGAGCCTCTAATGGTGATGCCCTTGTATATAACGGAACTAAGTTTGGGGCGGCTTCTGTCGGTGGATCAGCAGTAGCGGCATTAAACGACCTTACTGATGTTGTTATTACATCTCCCGCTACGACTCAATTCGTAAGATACAACGGAACTAACTGGGTAAATGCAACCATTAGTGCAGGGGATGTTCCTACTCTCAACCAAAACACTACTGGTACTGCTGCAACTGTAACTGGTGCGGCTCAAACAGCAATTACTTCTGTAGGTACTTTAACTGCCTTAACAGTTACTGGTGACTTGACCGTTGACACAACTACCTTGAAAGTTGATTCAACTAACAATCGCGTCGGCATCGGAACTGCCTCACCTAGTTCGTTTTTGCATGTTGCCAGTGGTGCATTAGGAGGCACTGCTGGTGATGAACTTATTGCTACGCAAGTTAGAGCAACAAACGCCAACCAAGACATTATTTATACAAAATACAGGCGTGTATCTACTGGTGCTGACTGGACTAGCGCGCAAGCAAAAATCCAAAGAACTATTGATGCAACCGATATGGGCTATGTTGCTTTTGGTGGCACAGCCGCATTTGATGTTCGTATTGGTTCGGGCACTACAGACATTGCCACATTCGCTTCAAACGGAACAATAGTTACAACTTCTACTGCCGCCGCTAAAGTTTTAGTAGTTAAAGGTGCTGCATCACAATCAGGTGACTTCCTTGATATTCAGGACTCTGGTGGAACATCACAGTTCAAAGTTAACTCCGTAGGCAATGTTGGTATTGGTGTTACACCTTCTGTTGGTCGCACTCTTACTTTAACTAAAACGATAACTGGCGCAACTACTTCTTTTGGTATTTTGAACAATGGTGTTATACAATCTGATGTTACGGCGTCAGCCACCTATTACCGTAGTGGTGCAAATACTGTTGCTTCTGCTTTTACACTTTCTTCGCTCTTTCACTTTCAGGCGGCACAGGTGTCGTTTGGTGCTGGGTCTACAGTCACAACACAAATAGGTTTTGTTGTTGACTCTGCAATGACTGGCGCAACAAACAACTATGGCTTTTACTCCGATATTGCTTCAGGTACTGGTCGCTGGAACTTTATGGCAAACGGTACAGCAGCCAACTATATGGCTGGTCGTCTAGGTGTAGGCGCGTTACTAACTAGTGGTGCGATGGCACAAATAGTTAATACAACTGCTGCCGATAAAGCGTTTGTTGTTAAGGGTGCTGCATCACAATCAGGTTCATTGTTTGAAATACAAAACTCAAGTGGAACAGCGTTAGTAACAGTCAACTCTTCAGGTGATTTTGTTGGTCCAGTAAACAGTATCAAAAACTTTGGTAATGGTGTTTCCCATAATTTTTGTGCAAGAGCAGACTCATCCGCACAAGGATTACTTGCTGGGTATTCTTTCTATCCTACTTTTGTGGGAACTGGCGATAATACCGTTCGTCGTGCAGCAGACATTTCAGCAGGGTTTACTGGTGCTTGGGCTACTGAATATTTATCATTTGGTGTAGGTACTGGTGCTACTAATGATGCTGCCGTAAAGACTACTGAGCGTATGCGTATCACTGGTGCGGGAAATGTTGGCATCGGTACAAGCAGTCCAACCGAAAAACTTGATGTCGTAGGCAATATTGCCCTAACAGGGTCGGTTGTTTTTGAAGGCGCAACTGCCGATGGCTTTGAAACAACCTTGAGTGTTACGGACCCCACCGCTGATAGAACTATCACGCTTCCTAATGCTTCAGGTACGGTTGCTCTAATCGCGGTATCTGATACTGCCCCAACCTCACCAGTTGCAGGTAACTTATGGTACAAATCTGATACTGGCGCAATGTATGTGTATTATGATTCGTTCTGGATTGAAGTAGGTTCACCAAGTTCTGGACTAGATGGAGGTAGCGCATAATGGCAATTGACTTTCCCAATACACCAACAACTAATGCCACCTACACGGTAGGTAATAAGACATGGATTTATGATGGTACTACTTGGAATACCTATAACAGCACTTCTTTTAGTGCTGAAACTCTCCCTGGTACTACTATTAAATCAACTGTTACTGGGTCGTCTTTAACTTCTGTTGGCGCACTAGGTTCTTTAGCAGTTACTGGTGACTTAACTATTGATACAACTACTTTGAAAGTTGATTCAACAAATAATCGTGTTGGTATAGGTATATCGTCACCCTCTACAGCACTAGATGTAGTTGGAACTACAACATTAAAAACAGTAAAAGCAGGTTCAGGGGCAGTCGCTATATCTAGCGCTTCATTTAGTTCAGGTTTTGGAACAACTAACTACAACACTTCAACACCACATAATTTTGTTACTGGCGACACTGTTGCGGTAACTGGCATAACACCGAGTTCGTTCAACCGCACGGCAACCATAACTGTAGTCAGTTCTACACAATTCTTCTTTTCGTTATTTAATGGCTCTACGGGTGGAGCCTATTCGTCGGGAGGAACTGCTACTGGTCCTCCATCAACATTGTATGTTGATGTAACTAATGACCGTGTTGGTATTGGTACATCTAGCCCAACCGAAAAACTTGATGTTAACGGCGTAACCAAGGCTACGCAATTCCTTCAGGGTACGGATTACCATAGTCCTTATCAGGGTTTCCGTAACAAGATTATTAACGGTTCGTTTGAGTTTTGGCAACGAGGCACAGCACGGACATATCTAAATGCAGGGTCATATCTCGCTGATAGATGGACAATTCGCCAGTACCAAAATGGCTCACATCAAAGAACTACCGTTACGCCTGTTACTGGTATGCAAACACGATATGCATTAAAGGTTGGTAGTAGCACTACTGCTGAAAATGCTGGTGGAACACGAATGTGGGCAGACACCGCATTAGAGTCAGGTGACTCAATACCTTTGCGTGGTAAAACCGTAACATTATCGTTTTGGGTTAGGTTCTCTAGCGCAACTGCAACATCATCAACCGCAACACCTTATGGAAATTTTGGCGGTACAATTAATTGGAATACTTCAACAACTGATGCTGCTATGGGAACTACAGGATACGACGGCGGTAGTAGTACGACCATTACTAACGGGTCTTTACCAACGACATGGACAAAGTACACAGTATCAGGAACAATATCTAGTAGCGCAAATAATGTTAGCGTGCAGTTTGGTTTTACAAATCTAGGTAGCACCGCAGTTGCGGACACGGTTTGGTATGAGGTGACGCAGGTGCAACTTGAGGTTGGTTCTGTTGCTACACCTTTTGAGCAGCGACCTATGCAAACTGAACTAGCGTTATGTCAGCGGTACTTTCAGAAAAGTTATGGTACTAGCGTTACTGTTGGTACATCAACCGACGCAGGCTTCTATGCTTTCTATGGGAGTAGCAATATTTATGGTTTGTTACTTGGCACAATCCAATTAAGAGTGCCGATGCGAGTTACTCCTACGACAATTACTTACTACCGTAGTGGTGGCGCAAACTTAACTGGTTGGGATTACGGCAATACTAGCGGCACGACAGGTACGGCTAACCCGACTACTGCTTATGCTACAGATACAAGTTTTACACCCTATGTGCAAATAGGTGGTAGTTATGCTAGTGGTAATATGTATGGTCATTGGGTTGCATCGGCGGAACTATGATGAAATATTTTACTCAACAAGTTACGGATATGAATGGGCAACCATTTCAGATTGTGATGCTTGAAGATGGCGCACAAATAACACAATATGACGAGAACCCTTTATGGCAGGCGTATCTAACATGGCTCGCTGAAGGTAACACCCCCGAAGAATGGCAGGCCGAATAATGGCTCGTAACGCACTCATACAAGTACGGCGTGATACCGCCGCTAACTGGACCTCAACTAACCCTACGCTTGCCGCTGGTGAGATGGGGTTTGAAACGGACACAGGTAAGTTCAAGATTGGTAATGGCTCTACAGCGTGGACTTCTCTAGCGTATACAACTGATGTTTCTGTTCCTAAGTCTACATTTACTACCAAGGGCGATATTCTTGCTACTAGTGCGGCTAGTACTCCCACTAGACTTGCTGTTGGTACTAACAATCAGGTGTTGACTGCTGATAGTTCTACGGCTACTGGTGTTAAGTGGGCTACTGTAGCGGGTTCATTAAAGTTTCTTAGTACTAGTTATTACACAAGTAGCACGACAATTACTCCTAGTACTGTAAGCCCTAATGCTAAGATGGCTATTATAACTGTTATTGGTGGCGGTGGTGGCTCGGGTGGCATTGCGGCGACTAGTGGTTCGCAAGTTGCTATTTCAGAAAATGGTAGTAGTGCTGGTGGCGTGCAGGCTATTTTTTATAGTGACTCATATTCTTCTACTAACTCCACTACCTTTACTCAACCTTGGGGAATAGCCGTTGGTGCAGGCGGTACAGGCGGTACTGGAATTAACGGTGGCAATAGTGGAAATACTAGTATCGTGCAATATCCTTATGACGCAAAAAGTCCTGATTGGGTTATTTCTGGCACATACGGCTGGGGTAGTGGATACGGATATGGTGCGGCAGTAGCACCACCACGATATCAACTTAACAATAGTAGTTACGGTAGTAATTCTGCGTATGCAAACTCTGGTCAATCACCAATAGTAGTTAGAAATGTAGTTCCTAATCTAGCGTATTCGCAATCTCATTCGTATGCTACTAGTACTACTTTTGGTTCTGTTTCTTGTGCTAATGGAGTGCAAAACAGTTTGAATCTTGACTTTTTATCAACTTACCTAGTTGATTTGGAACCTCAAACTAGGATTGTATCATCAGGTCTTGCTCCTACTGTTTACGGTGGTTACGGTAGCGGTGCTAGTTCGGTAATGAGATTGGGTTCTGGAGCCGCCAATAATGGTTATGCAGGAAATCAAGGCATCATTGCTATTAGTTGGTTTGGATAATATTATGGGAACACGACACGCAATGCTAAAAGACAATATTGTTATCAATGTTGTATTATATGAATATGATGAACTTCTAGAAAAGATTTATACTTTCATTCCTTTACCTGAAGATTCACCCGTCATAGTGAACGACGCATACAATTCCGAAACAGGATTGTTTGAACATCGTGAAGCCAATGTACCCGAAACAACTGTTGCGGTATTTGAATGATTGAGGAACTAGGGTTCGTCGGAAACATTTGGGTCCGACAGAACTATATGGAAAAGGCTGGAGATATTCTTGGTGGTCATGCACATACGCACGACCACATTAGTTTACTTACTAGCGGTAGTGTTGAAGTCACAGTAAACAACGGTAAACCCAAACAGTTTACTGCCCCAACATTCATTGTTATCCGCAAGGGATTGCGCCATAAGATTGTTGCGTTAGAAGATAACACTGTTTGGTATTGCGTATTCGCTTTGCGTGACATTGATGGTGACACCACGGAAATAGTTGATGAGGTTCATCTTCCTAGTTCAGTAGCAAACTACAGTCCTGACATATATGATAAATTTTTAAAATGGCTTGAAACGGAGAATAACTAATGTCTAATGTACAACTAGGCGCAAAAAAGGTTTTACAACAAATCCAGCGTATCGCTCGGTTGCGCAAACCACGAGGCGCATGTGATAAATTAGCAACCAGGAACTATAAAACCTACCTAACCCAGGAGAAACAAAATGGAATTTAGAACACTTGACCCCGTAGAAGGAAAAAAGCAGGCTCTGCTTGGTCGTCTCAATCAGTTGGAACAAGAGTATTTAAGCAATGAAACCGCATTGTTGGTGGCACAAAGCCTTCCTGACGATGAGGCAAAAGAGACTCAGGTCGCTCAGTTTACGAGTAACCTTGAAATCATTGAATCTGCACACGCTGCCATTGCTGCAGAGCACGACTCGCTCGCATAACTAAGGAGAACAAAATGTCCAATGTACAACTAGATGTCAATAAAGTAGTTGAATCGCTCGTGAACCAGATTTCACAGCAGGCCCAGCGTATCGCAGTCCTAGAGGCTACGATTGACGCTATACAGAAGGGGCAAGATAGTGCCGAGGAACGACTTAATACAACTGAGAAGTGACACTGCGGCTAATTGGGCCTCAGTAAACCCTACCCTTGCCATTGGTGAGACGGGCTTTGAAACAGATACAGGAAAACTTAAGGTCGGCACTGGTTCCACGGCGTGGAGTAGCCTTCTATATGTAACAGACGCTAGTGATCTTGCTGGCGTTATCCCATCAGCGCGTATTAGCGGTTCTTACACAGGTATTACTGCCGTTAATAACTCTGTAAACATAGGAACTTTAGGAAATATAACAACTGATGCTTACGCGGTAGTTCTTTCCAACACCAATTATCCAACTTTAACTACCCGAATTGGTGAGCATTACACTGTGTCGGGTGTTGGCACAGCCAATAATGATTTCACGGTTTTCTCTAATCAGACTGTCAGAATTAAATATGTGAACAATACTGTGGCAACCTTTAACTCAACAGGGTTGTCAGTTGTCGGTCAATTAACTGTCTCTGGCAATATCGGTCTTTCAAGTTCAACTGGTGCATTTATTGCTACAGCAAACACACCTGACGCGGCACTTCCTTGGGCGCAAGGTCCTGTGTTGCAAGGTCAAACAGGATGGTCTTTCTTCCAAACGGTTTCGGGTTCATATCGTATGGGTTTCCGTGGCAATAGTGCTGGCACAACTAAATATATGTGGTCTGCAGATAATGTTCTTATTGGCGCACAACCTAATGACTCTGAAGTTACCAATACATTGAATGTCATGGGAACTGGGCGATTTACCAGCACAGTAACAGCACCTACTTTTTCAGGTAATGCTACTACAGCAACTAATCTTTCTACTAATTCCGGTAACTGGAGTACCAACGGAACAATCTCTGCTGTTGTTGGTCAACTTGTGTGGAAACACTATGGAAATGGTCATACAATATTTGACGCCTCGCAGTCAACTTCCCCTTCGGGTGGTGCAGTAAATAATACTAATCCTCAGATTAATTGGTCAAGTACATATCCAACTCTTATGGGTTGGAATGGTCTCAATACTTATGGTGTTCGTGTTGACAGTGCGAGAACTTCCGATAACACTACTGGTAACGCTGCTACTGCTACTACCGCAGGTTCATCTAACACACTTAAGTTTGTGTCGTCAATTTTTTGGGGGCAATACAGTACCTTTGATGCTGGACACACGGGTCAAGCATTGCAGGGTGGGTATGGTGGCGCTGCCGCAGGAATGGCATTATGGGCAAGTGGCGTTGCTCCGCAGTTCCGTGTTGGCGCATCAAGCAATACTGTTTATTTGCAAAATGCTGATAACAGTGTTGCTGTCTCGCTTCATGCATATATCATCGCACCGTCATCAGCCAATATCAAGCAGGATATCGGGTCTTTCCCATTGACGCTTCGTTCTGCGGGGGCGGCAGTTAATGAAGACGAAATACTAACAGGATTAAATATTGTGCGCCAATTACGACCTGTCAACTATAGATGGAAAGAAGAACTCCACTTTGCTCAATTACCGAGTGACCCACGACGAGTAATGGCCCTTTCCCGTCTTAATAAAATCCGCAGTTCAAAGGGCCTTGAGCCATACCAGTCCGATGAACTAAGGCATGATTGCGCTCGTGATAACTGTAAGGGCACCGCCGAAAACCCGTGCCCGTGGACCAAGAACTGGGAAATTGGGAATATCGGTTTTATTGCACAGGAAGTTGGTGCAGTGATTCCGCAGGCAACAAGTATTGACAATGACGGGGAATACTCAGGACTTGATAATTTGGCGCTTACTGCAATAGCAGTGGCTTCTATTAAAGAACTTGACGCAACTGTTCAGTCATTGACTGAAAGAATTAAACAATTGGAAGAATCCAATGTTTAATCCAGGTGGCAAGATTTATAGGGCGCTTGTTAAATCATCTGATAGCACCACAGGTGAAATCTATGTATCTTTGCCCCATGTTATGGGCGAAAACAGTTACTTACCTCTTTCTTATGTAGATCGTAAGGCAATTAGTGGTGTCTGGTCCGTACCCACACCGGGTGATATGATCATTGTTGCAAGCGACGACGACCAGTTTTCTAATGTATTCTGGTTAAAGACAACTACTGGCATCCACGGTGGATCAGCCTAAAGGAGATACTTATGAATTACCCCTGCATCAAATTGGTGGTCCCAACCGCACTTAAGCAGTACAAGAATGGTCAGTTGAACCCAAGCGTTTTGGCTTCTGTTAAGACTGGCGGAAAGATGTACGCACCAGTTGCAGAGCAATTCAATAAGTTGTACGACGCCGCTCTCGCCGCTGGCTTCAAGTTGAAGAATGTGGGCGACTACCGCTCATTTGATAGCCAGTTATCAATGTTTCTTGATCGCTATGTCACCGAAGATACTGGTACTGGCGTAAAGCGCCAATATGATGGTAAGACTTGGTACCTCAAGAAAGGCAAAGCCCCTTCAGCCGCTCCAGACCCCACTGGTCTCAAGGGTTCAAACCATGGCTGGGGACTAGCAATTGACCTTGGTTATGATCAGGGCGGAAAGACCGCATCAATGGGTGGCGCTTGTTTTGAGTGGATGTGCGCTAATGCACCCTCATACGGTTTCTACTTGCAGGGTTCTGACCCAAAGTCAAAAGAGTTTGAGGCATGGCACTGGCAGTACTGCCTTGGTGATGCCACGCCTAATGGCGCACCCGCTCCCGCACCAGTTGCTTCTGCCCCAGCACCTGCTCCAGCGGGCGCACCCGCACTTACTTTTACCTACCCAGGAACACCCGTTAAGCAGGGTTCAAACGGTGACGCCGTCAAGTTGGTTCAGGCAATCGTTGGCGCAAAGCCCGATGGTAACTTTGGCGCCAAGACCCATGAACTTGTCCGTAACTGGCAGAAGTCCAAAGGTCTTACCTATGATGGTGTTGTTGGTCCGACGACATGGAAAGCCATGTTCGGCTGATAAATAGTGGCAACTAAAAAACGAGGATTAGGTCCAGGGGTTCAAAGCCTGTGGGACAGATTAGAACAAGGAAAAGAAGACGGTGGCTCTACGGGCCGCATAGATAAAACTACGGGCGCCCGTTTGCCGCCTACTGACCTTGCACAGGGCTTAAACGCCCTTATCCCAAGCGGTGGCGACCTTGATGTCTACTGGGTACAACCAGTGGACCAGTACTACATGGGTCCGACAAAGAGTTCTTGCGTCGTGGCTCATGTGTTCATTCCCGTTGCTACTAGGGATGAAGTAACTGAAGACATGGGTATTGGAGATAGCGTTGATGAGGGAATAGATATCCTTTCTAAGCAGTTCTCTAGGATTAAAAAGACGGACCGCTCTAAGGGTGGTTCCTCATATAACATCCTTGGTTATACATATGTGATGTTTCGTAACCGCGCTGGAGCCACCAGTGGCGTTTACAAATATGGACCCATGCCATTAGATATCTACCGCAATTACCGTGAATACAGTTCTAAAGGTAAGGGTATTAAGCAGATTCTTGAACCATTTGGCTATACTAAGAGCAATTGGCCCGTCTAACAACAAGGAATAACAATGAAAGCATTTCTAGCCATATCAGTATGGCTGGCGTCAGTCGTTTGGGTAATTATAAGTCTTATATCCATGTCACTCATGCTGAGTATCGCTTTACTAATCAGTTGCTTTATATCATTCTTGATATTTAAAGACACCATGAATGCCGTTCAGTCGGTAGGTCCTGTGTACTGGATTTACAGAGATGTGGTACCCACTGGCACCCCACTTATTGCACCTGGTTTTATGCGCCAGACATCTGCACCTTGGCGAGTAGGTAAGGGCATCCAAATAAAACTTAGGAAACATACCTTTCAAATTGGTCTTTCTAAGGTAGGTTCTGATATGTCTGATGACGATGGCTTAATGACCGCCGTTCAGGGACGATTCCTTAAAGCCAAAGCAAAAGAAATCAGGGACTGGAAATGATGCGACGCAAGCCTAAGACTGATCTCCCAAAGATTGCCCGACTCCAAAAGATGACTAAGAGTGAGTTAGCCACATGGGGAGAGCAGTGTCTGATCTACACCTGTCAGTCATTTGACAACTGGCGCTATCGTGATGGCACTAACGATGAGGTACTCCAAGCCGCTGAAGTATTCCACGAGATATTAAAAGAAATCTCCTCCAGAGATATCAGTAAGTAATACTGCCTTGCTTTTTGTTTTATACTTACTCTTATGAGTGAAGAATCAGATGTTGAGGATACGGAATACAACGAAGACATTGGTGACTATCAAGAGGAAGAACTAGACGAAACATCTACGGAATTCGTTGACCAACTGGTCATGAAGTTAATCGTCTTTACCGAAGAGTTCACTAATGTCACCTTGTTCCCTTATCAGGTCCCAATTGCTTATCGGATCATTGAATCAATTGTCCTTGGCGACGGTGAAGAAATAACCCTCGTTGCTACCCGCCAGTCGGGTAAGTCTGAGGTTCTTTCTAATGTCATGGCATCCATGATGGTCATTCTCCCGCGCCTGTCCAAGGTCTACCCCACATGGCTGGGTAAGTTTGATAAGGGCTTTTGGTGCGGTGTGTTCGCCCCTGTTGAGGATCAGGCTGACACCGTGTTTGGTCGTATCGTCAGCAAGTTGACTAGCGAACATGCCATGAACTTCCTGCTTGATCCTGAGATTGACGACAAGGCAGCATCAGGTGGCGCCCGCGGTAAGGGTCGTATTATTAGCCTGAAGAAGTCAGGATCGCTTTGCCGTATGCAGACCTGTAACCCTAAGGCAAAGATTGAATCTAAGACCTACCACTTCGTCATGATTGACGAAGCCCAAGAGGCTGACGAGTTCATGATTTCTAAATCAATTAAGCCGATGTTGGCGTTCAACAACGGATCAATCGTTCTTACTGGCACGGCTACTAGGAATAAGTCTTACTTTTATAAGATGATCCAGTTTAATAAGCGCCGTGACACAAACGCCAGACGGGGCCACAGGCAGTCTCACTTTGAATACGACTGGCGAGTTGCCGCTAAATACAACGATAACTACGGCAAGTTTATTGCTAAAGAAAAGACCCGTATTGGTGAAGATTCAGACGAGTTCCAAATGTCCTACTGCAACAAGTGGATTTTGGAAAAGGGTATGTTTGTTACCGAGGAACGCCTAGAGCGCCTCTACGACCCGTCTATGGCTATTGTGAAGAAGTGGTGGCGTAGCCCCATTGTCATGGGCATAGATGTGGCGCGAACTAATGACTCCACCGTGGCTACTGCCGTGTGGGTTGACTGGGACCACCCTGATGGGTTTGGTTTCTTTGAGCACCGCGTCCTTGACTGGTTGGAAATCAACAATGTTGAGTGGGAACAGCAATACTTTGAAATCATTGACTTCATTCGTAACTTTGATGTCTACCGCATTGGTGTGGACTCCCAAGGCGTGGGTGGCGCTGTTACCGAGCGACTACAACTCCTACTCCCTGAGATTGAGGTCTTGGCTGTCTCGTCTGACGCCAAAACTCAGAACGAGCGTTGGGTCCACCTAACCGAGTTAATGCAACGGGAGCAGTTGATTATTCCTGGGCATTCCAAGGCGCGCCGTACCCGATCATGGAAGAAGTTCAACCAGCAGATGTGCGACCTTGAAAAGATTTACCGTGGTCCATATCTACTAGCCGCCGCTCCTGATGAGAAGGGTGCCTTTGATGACTACCCAGATTCTCTTGCAATTGCTTGCAGTATGACAGCACTAGAAGTGATGCCAATGGTTGAGTCATTTAACTCTCCCTTTTACAGGTAAACTATGGTACGATAAGTAAAGATAAACCCCTACTAGGAGGAATCCATAGATGGCAGTTGCACCTGTTCCCATGTTTCCAGAAAAAGGCACCCCAGTGTTTGAGCGTTCGTACGCCCCAAGCATCCCGGGTAACCGTGGCCCGCTCCGCTTTGAAGAAGGCGTAGCCACCGATACCGATGTCCCTTATGACTTCGGCGTTGGTGCTTACGAGGACACCGCTCCGTCGCCCATGCGACAGAACCATAACAACCCTGAGATGTTCTACAAGTACGCTGAGGAAACAATGCGCGAGCGCGCCCACATCGGGTCGTCTTCGTGGATTGAAGCCCCAAGCGTACTCGGTGAATTTGTACAGGGTTCAATGGCTGGAGACTCTATCCCGCAATTTGAATTCTCGTACAACACGGGTGGTCACATGAACCGCCCGAACCCAACTGTCGTTTACGACTGATTGTGAGCAACGCCGAGGGTTTCTCGGTAACTGGCTCAGTACCGAGTAGTACGATTGGGTCATCCCCCGAACTGTCCACTTATGCGGCAGTTGCGGGGATGTTTCGTCGCGTCCAAAAAGGTAATGAACTTGTTACGGCGCGCGCTGAGGATTTTGGTGTTGCTACCAAGATTTCTAGCCCATTTATACCTAGCCCACTTGGCGGTAAGCGGTCATTAAACATGCCCCGCTACGCATCAGGTATTGGTGAATTCGTTCTTGATCCAATGCAAAACTTCAAGTCTGAGAAGTTAGACCTAGAAGGCCGTAAGTACGGTAAGTCTACGATCACTAATCCTGGTCAGAAGTTTGATTCTAATAAGTTGCGCCGTAAGGGCGTGTCTTCTTATAACCGTTATAAGGCTGGTAAGTCTTCTTATGCCCCTGGTCAATTTGGGCATAACTCATATACCCCAGGAAAGTTTAAGGTTCTGTAATGGCTAAGAAAGAACCAGCACCAAAGAAGCGTTTAGCAACCCCAAAAAGAGTTGCCTCTGAGGGAGATAGCCCTGTTGATCCTGGCTACCCATTACCTACAAAAGCCCCCTCATATCGGGATTTTCCTGCTAAAGACAGGCCAACTATTGATCGTGCAGTAGCAGAAGCGGGTATGCGGGTGTACGGCGCACCAATCCGAATGGCTGACGCAACGGCGACACGCGTAAACTCTATTCAAGCGGCTATTGGTCGTATGGCTCCAGGCTCATATGTACCTGAGGGAGCACTTTGGTATGGCGAGCACCAAAAGAAATACCGTGAAGTTGCTGACAGAACTGGTACCCGAATCGGAAGCATCATTGATGCTGGTGCTGTCGCAAGTGCCCGTAATACGCCCGCTAAAGAACGACTAGCCGCTGAATCAGCGGGTCATATCGCCGCTGACCCTGATCGTAAGGTAACAATTACTCCTGAGATGGCTCCTCATATGGGTAATTCAGACATTACCGCAGGGGAACACCGCATTGGTGATTTTTCAAACACTGATGTCGCCCATATTGGCTATGCCGAAACTCAAGCACTTAAAGACATGGGCAAGGTAAATAAACAGGGTCATGCTCTTGCCTCTGAAAGGTTTACCCCACGAGAAGTTACTGGAGTAACCCTAGATTCAGTGGGTCGTGATAATGCCACTAGAACCGTTGCTATTGCCCGTGGTAAAACTTTTGATGAAGTTAGCGGACCAACTCCAAAAACTCGTAACTACGCTCGTGGTGCACATCTCGCTAGTGAAGGCGAAGACAGATACAACAGTGAAGTATTCCGACGAATGGCTCAAACACCTACCTTTGTAGAAGCAGATGGAAAAGGTGGTCAAAGTACATTCCGTCAGGGTCATTTGTGGTCTGCGTCTGACGAAACTGGATTTGATCCAAAAACAGCAGTAGGCGCTGACGAAACTGTTGAAGATTATGTAATGAACGCCATGACGGCTCAGGTAGCCGCTTCTCGTGGAACTACTGGTAAGAGTCACCGAGCCGCACAAGAGGACTTAGTAGTAGCAAAAGGTAGAGGTGTGTTTGAGAAATCAGTTCAACCTGATGAGATTAGACATTCATTTAATGAAGAAGCCACACGACGAGCCGCTTCTCAATTTGGTATTCATGGTGAGACAATTACTCCACGAGCCGCTCAAGCAATTGCATGGACGGATTACCGCCGATATGACCTTGGTGAAGACGATGAGTACAACAAGTCTCAAAAAGCACTTGCCAAAAAAGCAAAGGCAGTAGAGACTACGGCAACAGAAAAACCACCTACTCCTGAAGAAAAAGGACAACTTACACTGTTCTAATTGTTATAGCAATAACAGCATTTTCTAGGCTCTGATAACCTTTCCTTCCCAGTAGAAGGAGAGAGTATGCGCCCGTCAGATGCCGCATTAATTACACAATATCTTACGAGACTTGCGCCTCGTGGTCACACAGAGGAGCAAGAGGTGCTACGGTTGCTATCAGTTCTTGGAGGAATCCAGAAAATGCCACACAATAAGGAGCAGAAGGTTGAGCGAGTTAAGTAACGAATTGCTCTCGCGTGGTCCCACTAATTGGGGGTGTGGTATTGCCACCCTTAGGGACGAACTTCACGGAGATGAACTAGTCGCATTAAACACCGCATTAGAACGAATTATGACTGACCCCGGTAAGGGTAGGTCTAAGGTGTATTCTTCTATGTGGTTAGCGAATGTGCTAATTAAGCACGGACATCAAATTAGCCGAAGCACCATAGAACGACATATAAAGGGGAAGTGCAGTTGTGGCAAGCCTTAGTGATGATCTAGTAACACCCCCAGCAAAAGCAACATTGGGAAAGATTGCGGAACTTTTAAACCGCAATAACATTGATGTTGAAGAAGTGGGATCAATCAAGCGCGTATCCCTTTATCAGTCACTCACTAAGAATGACCAAGGTCAGGCTGAGGTTCACGACCTCATGGGTATCCAATTCAACCCCAAGTGGGCTGAAGGACCTGATTGGCCCGTGGTACAACCAGGACCATCAATCAAACTCCCAGTACGCAAAGTAATACAAAGTAATACAGAGGGTTACAAAGTAGCGGTTATCCTCCCCGACATGCAGATCGGTTACTACCGAAACGCTGACGGGAGCCTGGAACCCACCCATGATGAAGAGGCTCTCTCTATCTCCATGGCGATTATCAAGAAATTGAACCCTGACCGAATCATCATGGTCGGTGACAACCTTGACTTTCCTGAGTTCGGTAAGTACCGTCTCAGCCCAGCATATGCAATTACTACTCAGGCATCTATTGACCGCGCCACAACCTTGTGTGCGGAACTTCGTGCCATAGCACCAAACGCCGTCATAGATTGGATTTCAGGTAACCATGAAGAACGCCTCGTCAACTTCATCTTGGACAATGCAAAGGTTTCGTTCGGCTTGCGTCGGGGGAATACTCCAGACTCTTGGCCTTGCCTTAGTGTGCCTTACTTATGCCGTTTCAATGACTACGGGGTTAATTATGTGGCTGGCTACCCTGCTGGACAAGTATGGATTAATCAAAGGCTCAAAGTCATCCACGGAAACAAGGTCAGGTCTAACGGTTCAACCGCCCACGCCTACCTCAACGACAGCAAGGTATCCGTCATCTACGGGCACATTCACCGTAGGGAATGGGCTGAACGGTCACGAGAAGACTGGGATGGGGCAAAGACCATCATGGCGGCGTCCCCAGGGACACTAGCCCGCTGTGACGGTGCCGTACCCAGTACCAAGGGCGGTATAGACCTAGACGGTCGCCCAATGACCATTGTGGAGGATTGGCAACAGGGTCTAGCCGTAGTGTCTTATGAGGACGGCGAAGGCGCCTTTTGGTATGAACAGATACCTATCCATAATAAGGCCGCTTTTTTCCGTGGTAAGGTTTACTCTCCGGAATGATTAGTGGGGGTCGTATGTCTGACAAGGAAAACCTTAAGGCAGTTGTTGTCGTTTGGGATGACGCCTTTGACGGACCTGGTGGTTGGATTGACCCAGCCAAGTACGAACCACACATTATTGACCCCATTACTATTGGTTGGGTTATAGACGAGTACGCCGAGAAGTACTTGACCTTGTACTCGTCCTTCTATTACGACGATGATGGTATACTGATTTGTTCAAATCCTATGCATATTCCTCGTGGTATGATTAGGTCTATTACTCCCGTAAAGATAAAGAAGTCAGGGGACAGTTAATGGGTCTACGCCGTAAAAACCGAGGTTCACGCGCTGATACTCGTCGTGGTGAACTGTCACCCGCTGAAATTGCAAAGCATGGGCCACAAAATCCTGATGATGGGTTTTCTATACGCACATCTGGTCATGGTGCAGGTGGTCCTGCTCGTAATGTTCTTTCTGTTGGTTATGCACCCGAATCAGGTCGCGGGGCTGAAGTTCCAGTAGACCCCTCTGAACCTGCAACTACCCAACTTCTTGACTTTAACCGACGAAACGCAGATGTACTGGGTTCCCCAGGCGCAAATATGATTCAAGGTGGCTGGCATGACCCGTCAACTGGCATTGTCCAGCAAGATGCCTCTGTAGCACTACCAAAAACTGCTGGTGGTCTTGAAGCCGCTATGCAAATTGGGGCATTGGGTCGTCAAGATTCCATAGGTAATGTTGGACCCACAGCCAACAAGTCCTATTTGGGTGATATCCGAATTCCTACGCATCTACATCCAGATCAATTTTGGCATGAGGGAACTTCACCTCTTATGACAGACAAGGGCATTAACCCCACATCGGGACGACGCCGTGTAAGCATTCTTCCACCTCGTCAAGAAATGGTCGGCGTAGAAGCATCAATTTTAGCCGAACAACTCGGATTACCTAAGGATTAACCCCAATGCCCGTTGACTTTTGGTCACCATCCTACAGAGCATCATCTAGCGACCTCACGGTTTCTATCTCGCCTTTGGGCTTGGTGGAATTAGCCGATGAGGAATTTGAAGTACATGGACCGCGCCTAAACCGCTATTCATCGTGCTGGGCATGGTACCTCGGTCACCACTGGTCCTACCGCCGTGAGATGGGCGAACAGAACATCACAATGAACTATGTCCGCACCATGTCGGACTACATCACTAACTTCTGCTTTGGTAAGGGTATCCAGTTCAAAACGCCAGAACAAAACGCAGCCATCATCCCGCATCTGCTCCAAACAGTATGGGAACAACATAACTCTAAGCACTATGTCTTATGGGAAATGGGTCAGTTGGCTGGTGTAACTGGTGACTGCTTCGTCAAAGTCGCCTACGAAGAACCCTTTATTGACTCTGCTGGTATTACCCATGCTGGTCGTATCCGTATTATCCCGCTGAACCCAGCGCATTGTTTCCCCGAGTATCACCCACACGACCGTGATCGCATCCTGCGGTTCAAGTTGAAGTACCGCTTTTGGGGCACCAGTCCTGAGGGCACCCGTCAGGTGTACACCTTCACCGAAATCCTGACTGAGGATTCTGTGGAGCAGTACATCAATGATGAACTGATTGACCAGTACGACAATGCCATTGGTGTTATCCCGATTGTCCACATTCCTAACATGACTATCTCATCATCACCATGGGGTCAGTCAGATATTTGGGACATCATCTCTCTGAACCGCGAACTAAACGAAAAGATGACCGAAGTATCGGACATTATTAACTACCACGCCGCACCAGTCACTATCATCACTGGCGCCAAGGCAAGCCAGTTGGAGCGTGGACCTAAGAAGGTCTGGGCTGGTCTTCCTAAGGAAGCCAATGTATTCAACCTTGAATCCAGTGGAAACATGGCTGGTGCCTTGGAGTACATCACATTCATTAAGCGCGCCATGCATGAAATTACTGGCGTACCCGAGACAGCCTTAGGTCAGTTCCAACCAGTTTCTAATACATCAGGCGTGGCATTGGCTATCCAATACCAGCCAATGATGAATAAGTACAACCAAAAGAAGATTCACTTCACTAAGGGTCTAGAAAAGATCAACGAAGTAATCATCCGTACTGCGGCTGTCTTTGAACCACAAATGCTTCAGTACAACCCAGGTCTTGGGGCAATGCCCGAGCCTGATCAGGCGTATGTGCTTGACCCCGCTGACCCTGTTACCTACCAGACTCAGGTCCACTGGCCTGAGCCATTGCCTGTTGATGTTCTTATCAAACTTAACGAAGTTCAAGCCAAGATGGCTCTTGGTTTAGAGTCCAAAGAAGGCGCATTACGCGCTCTTGGTGAAGAGTTCCCCCGTGAGAAATTGCTTGAAATCTTTGAGGAATTGCGTGACGACGCATTGGACCAAGGTGCACTAGATATGGTGCGCGCTCAAATACAACAAGCAGTAATGATTACTACTGGTATTTTCCCCGGACAAGACGGAGAGAATAGTGTAGTATCTGGTGATGAAAACACAGCCGAAGGACAAGCAGGTCCTCCTATGGGAGGTATCGGTGACGCCGAAGGACAGATGGTTAACAACATAATTCAACGAGCATACGGAGCAAGGCTTGCCCAGCGTCGTGTGCCCAACGAAGAATAAAACCGTTATTTAACAACTGCTAATAAAAGCCCAACAACAAAGAGGTAGGAAAATGAGTAACACCTTTAATGGTGACGGGATTATGATCCCCGTTGAAAGCACATCCCAAGAACAGCAGGCCCCTAAGACTGAGGGTCGCGTGTTCACTGAGACTGAGGTTGAAGCAATTCGCCGTCAGGAGAAAGACAAGTTGTATCGCCGCGTTGAAGACGCTGACGGTCGTGTCAAGACCCTTGAAGAGCAATTGGGTGTCATCGCTCAGGAGCGCGAAGTCGCTCGCAAAGAAGCCGAGGAGCGCTCTAAGTCTGAGTCTGAAATCCTCCGCCAGCGTGAGATTCAGGAACTCAGCGCAAAGGAACTCCTCGCTAAGCGCGAAGATGAGTTCAATAGCCGTATTAACCAGGTTGAGCAGGAATGGCGTTCCAAGTTTGAAGACATGGAACAACAGCGCCAAGTGCAGGAAGCCCTTCTTGAAAAAGAACGACGCATCCAGCAAATTGAGTCTTATCGTCAACGCCGTGTGACGGAAGAGCAAGAAACTATTATCCCAGAATTAATTGACCTTATTGCGGGTAATAGCGAAGAAGATATTGAAAACAGTATTGCAGTACTTCGTGATCGTAGTAGTGCTATAATTGAATCAATCCAGCAGGCAACCTCCCAAAGTGGTCGTCTGCGGGGATCGCAGGTAACTGCGCCCCCAACTGGGCCAATGGACAACCAACAGGAATACCAAACGATGTCTGCGGATGATATCCGTAATATGCCGATGGATCAGTACACGAAAATGCGCGAACGGCTCATGCAAGCGACTCGGACTTCCCGAGGCCGTTTCTAAACCAAATAACCCAACAACTAACTATCCACGGAGGATATTAAAATGGCCCTTCCCGCCCCAGTAGGAGGTGCGATTACAGGAGCAGGTCTTGGTTCAATTACCACGACCGGCTATTCCAGTGACGCAACTCTTTCACCCGCAATTCAACAAATTTGGTCCAAGGAAATCTTGTTCCAAGCAATGCCAGTTCTGCGCTTTGAGCAGTTCGCAGTAAAGAAGACCGAATTAGGCGTTCAGCCTGGTTTGACCATCAACTTCATGCGATACAACAACCTCAGCGTTGATGAATCACAAGGCGCCACGCTCACCGAAGGTGTGCGTATGGAGCCTGTTTCTTTGTCAGCAAGCCAGATTCAGATCACCGTGACCGAACATGGTCAAGCAGTTGCCGTTACCGAACTCTTGCTCAACGCGGCATTTGACGATGTTATGGCTTCGTCATCGCGCTTGCTCGGTCGCCACATGGCACAAAGCATGGACATCCAGGCTCGTAACACCTTGTACAAGGCTGGCGTTCCATTCGGTGGCGGCTCTCCTGTCGCTCCGTCGGTCGTCTTCGGTCGCACCGCCGCTTCGGCTCGTGGCGCAATCAGCCCATACGACGCAGGTACCCTTGGTACTGCTTCTGCACCTGGCTTCCTTTCGCCTGCATCCATCAAGGACGCAGTTGAAGTTCTTGCTGGTCAGAACATCCCGCGTTTGGGAGACACCTATGTCTGCTTCGTTCACCCATCACAAAGCCGCTCGCTCCGCGACTGGCCCGAATTCATTGAAGTCACGAAGTACGCCGCACCTGGCAACTTCATGCTCGGTGAAATCGGTCGTTTGTACGATGTCGTGTTCATTGAAACCACGCAAGTCAAGAAGGGCTTGGACGCAACTGCGTCTGGCGCCCCTCTGTACGAACTTGGTGCCACACTTGACAGCGCTTCAGCGGCTGGATTCCAAGAAAACGCTAACGCGTTCAACGCCATCATGATCGGTGACAACGCCTTCGGACACGCCATTGCATTGCCAGTGGAACTCCGTGACGGTGGAGTCATTGACTTCGGTCGTGAGCATGGTTTGGCTTGGTACGCAATTTGGGGCTTCGGAGTTATTACTCACGAATCCCGCGTTATCTTGAACACCCTCGGTGGTTCAATCGCCTGATCCCTCGGGATCAATTTAGTGTTGGTGGTGGGGGAGCAATCCCCCACCATTAATAATCTCATACAACAAACAACAGGAGAAAAACATGGCATCGCGTAAAAACACGCAGGCTTTTGCAGAACAACAGGATGACATTGATGAAACAGTGGAAGTCTTGGAAGAAACCCCTAAGGCTGTCACTGAGTCTAAGGCCAGCGCACCAGCAAGTGATTACATCACTTGTCGCGTTAAAGGTACATGGAAAATGTACTGGGGCCGTGAGACTTTTGATTTTGTAGACGGTAAGCGTTACAAACTCCCACGCGACCTCCACTCATACCTCGTACAGCACTCAAACATCTACGACACCCTCTGAGGTAACTAATGGCACTGATCGTCCCCAACGCTACTGCGACAGGGTCCTCTAACAAGTACTCAAACATTAACCAAGCCGAACCCGACTCGGTTGACTTTGAAGCACTTGGGAATACCCTGAATTATATTCGCAGTGGCGGTGGGGTTACGGTTTCAAGTGGCACAATAGTAAGTGTTGCCGCTGGTGTAGCCATTATTAATGGAGTGCCATATTCTTTTGATGCGAACTCCTTTACGCCCGCCGACGCAACTCAGACACGCTTTGACCTGATTGTAGTTCGCCTGTCAGGAAGCACTGCCACGACTACTTCAATCTCGGGCGCTGAGAGCGATACTAACCCTACGCTACCCCAGAGTATCAATACTCTTGCTAGTGGTACTAGTGCCTCAGTTGGGTTTAATTACTACCCAAGTACTGATGTTTTGATTGCTACCGTATACCGCATCCCATCGGGTTCCTTAACTGCCGCAAATGTGGTGGATAAACGCGTCGTAAACTCAGCGCCCGTTACTTATGCCTCTGCGTCTGTCCCCACCTCTAATGCTAAGGATGTTATTGGAGACACGGTTATTTCTGGTGGCGTTACCTACATTAAAACTACATCGGGTGTTTGGTCGGCGTTATCAACAACTACTGATGTTGAAGGCGCCAAGATTCCCATTGGTAGTATCTTTGCTTTTGCTGGTACATATAACACCAGCGCCTCACCTTCCTCTACTTATTACCTTGAATGTAATGGTCAGTCTCTCTCTAAGAGCGCTAACTCAAACCAATATCTAGCATTATTTAATGCTATTGGTTATACATTTGGTGGAAGTGGTGACTCATTCTCACTGCCAAACTTAACTACTGATACGGGTATAGTTGGAGCAAGCCCAGCAGAAATTAATACCAGTGGAAAGACAGCAAGTTCGTCAAACACGGCTACTCTAAGCCTGTCTACACTCCCCGCCCACGACCACACATATAGCACCAATGTTGGAAATAAGTCTGGAACAACAAGTTTTGGTACTAAGACTGGTTACCCTGCCTCTGCTACCACGCTAACTGGTTCTGTCAGTGGTACAGCCCACAGACACTATACCTATAATGGTGAATCGGCAAATAATGCGGCTTTTCCTACAACTCTTACAAATACTTATGATACCGCAGGATATGTAGTCCCACCGTGGAGTCAGCAAGGTAGTAATGGTATGGCTATTAGGTCAACTGCTGATACACTTACTGGTAGTTCTAGTACTGGCGGTACCGCATCAATTACTATTCCTACAAGCATTGCAGTAAACACCGTTATTGGTGATACTACAACCACTATTAATGTGGGAACTGTTGCAGGTACTACTAGTAGCAACGGTTCCACTAGTGCATTCAGCATCCTTTCTAAGAGCATCCGCGTTCGCTGGTTTATTCGCCACACATGAGCGATACACCTATTGAACCAATTGAAAATGTTGCCGCGGAGCAGATCATTCTGAAGCGCGGTTTTATGGTCCACCGACTGCGTGATACTCAACCTGGCGTCAATCAGGCCGCCCAAGACTCAATTCCGGGAGCAGGTTCCGGCGATCAATAGTAAGATAGGTGTTCATGGCAACCATCACAGATGTTGAAACAATTGCAAGAACCTATCTACGGGACTTTCCGAAGTTCTTTCAGGTATCATTTCCTGTAGTAGGTCGCACATATGAGTTGGGTCATATCAACATTGACACCAGCACTATTTGGGTTGCCAAGTACTCGGGTTCAGGATCAGCCTCAACATTGGCTCCCAGCGAATACACGATTGACCCCCGTAATGGTGTTGTCCGATTATCTAACACGCTGTCATCAAGTACAACTCTGTTAGTTGAGGGTTACTATTATGAATGGGTTACCCCAGGTGACCTTACCTTTTACGCCCAGCGGGCCATTGAAAAACACACCAGTAACTTAGGGTTCCGTCTTGAAGAACTGTCTGATCTTGTTATTAATGCCATTGGTATTGCTACGATCTGTGAATCACTTTGGGCGCTAATGACTGAGTTCAGTCGTGATATTGATGTCATGACATCAGAGTCCATCCACATTCCAGCCAGCCAGCGTTTCCGCATGGTGCAATCCCTCCTGTCTCAATGGGAAGGCGAATACAAGCGACATGCCACCGCCCTTAATATTGGTTTTGATCGCGTTGAAGTCTTTACTCTGCGCCGTAACTCTCGTAGCACGGGATACCTCGTACCTATATACCGCTCGCGTGAACTTGGGGACTACGCATTTCCTGAGCGCTTGTGGCCCGAAATTGACTCTGGGGTTGTGGAAACTGAGATTAAGAAGGAAGAACTCCGTACGGATGTTCTTATTGATGGCGCAATTCCTACTGGATCATTCTCTAACATCGCGTATTACTGATAACCATGGATGTCCGCAGAGAGTTATCCGTCATCAGGAAGCATTACCGCTCGTACCATTCTCAGGCTGGTGAAGCCATCGTATGGTATGAGTTTGTACCATTGGGCACTAGCGCCTCAGCATCCAGCCTCTACGACGATGTTTACGACGAAGGTACCTATGGTAATGGTGGTCGTCGCTACAAGGCTGGTGTAGTCGTTCCTGTCCTAATGATCACGGAATCTGAGGATCAGAAGCGCGCTATTCCTGAGGGCCGTCAACCCACTCAATTGACTAACTTTGTGGCGTCTATTGATGACTTCCGAGCCGCTGGTATTTCTGCCCCTTGGGAATACCAAAACCGTCTTAACGATATGTTCCAGTATGACGGGCGTTATTTCAGCGTGGTGTCCTACCGAGTCCGTGGGCGAGCGCGAGATGATGTCATGCTTGTTGTTGAAGGTATTGAAACCTATATCTCACAGGAAATGGTCAATGATCCTGGTCCCGCGGCTTATTCAGTATCTAACCTTCCTTGGCCTACATCAATAGCAAATTTAGGATAAAATGCATGTATTGGAGATGCGCGTCTTCAATGTACATTGCCTAGATTCTCAAAGGAGGTAGTTATGTCTTTCTATACCTTTGGTATCAAATCTATGGCGAATAAAGACTCACTAATACCTATCTCCGAAGACGACCCCATTGTTCAGATGGTTGAAGCCTTTAATGGCAAGGATAATAAATTTAGTAGGTCCGTTATGAATGGCATTAAACAGTATGAAAAAGAAGCGCGCTCTAATTTAGGTATGTTTCCCGAGTGGGCTGAAGTTGCCCCCCACCTTATGGTTGGACTCTCTACGGATGGTCAATCACTTTCATATTCCGTACAGGGTGGCTCTGACATTGAGCAAAAGTACATGAAACTTGAGTACGGTGGACCTAATAATGCAGCGGGTGGTCGTGTCCGTTCAATGGCAAATAGTGGTGACATTCTTGCTAAAATCATTGACAATGCCCTAACCGAGGTTATGTAATGCCCAACCCTGGATTCCTCTTGGCAGAAGATGCTGCCGTAAAAACCCGTTTCTCGGGAATGACCGTTACCGATGATAAAAATGCGGCACGACCCGTACAGGTGTTCTTCCGTTACCCTGAGGGTGACACAGAGCGTACTTACCCATTTATTACTATTGAAATGATTGACATTGTTCATGCCTTGGACCGCCAGCATTCAGAAGTCCAGTTGTATGCATCTACTAGTGGGGCCGCTTCCTTACAATACACAGGACCAAATTCTCTTGAATACTGGCCTAGCGAGCATCATAACTTTACGCAATTTTCCGCGTCTGCTCCTGTGGTTACTACCACGGAATTCTTGCCAGTAGACATCCTGTACCAGGTATCTACATACACGCGCTCTGCTTTGCATGATCGCCAACTAAGTTCTCAAATGCTCCATAACCGCGCTCGTTTGCGCTATGGCTTCATAGATGTACCTGAGGATGGAACCATCCGCAGATTTGATCTCCTTGATTGGGTTACAGCCGACCTTCTTGACCCTGAGGCTGGCTACCGAAAGAGGATATTTAGAAAAGTATATACACTAAAATTGTCCGCAGAAATGACAACTACGAGTATGGTAGCCTCTAAGCGAGTCGCCACAATTAGTAGTAGTATTTCTAATACAAACTCCAATCTGACCGAAACCTATTAATTAATCCACTGGAGGATTACTCATGGCTTATACCCGCCCCGGAGTCTATGTAACAGAATCTCCGTTAAAGACAATCGTACGAGCAGACAATGGGACCGCTACTGCGGCTTTTGTTGGTCTTAACTCTCGTGGACCGCTTACCCCAACCATGATTACTTCATGGTCTTCATACACCGCACAGTTTGGTGATTTGAATCAGGCTTACGACTTGGGATATGCCGTATACCAGTTCTTCGCCAATGGTGGTCGTAGTTGCTATGCATCTCGTGCCGCCTACGCTAATGCGGTTACCGCCACTGCTAGTTCGGTTATGTATTACAAGGCAAATACGGGTACTGCATCAGCATCCTTGTTTAGCGCCTCGGCTCTTGATCCAGGCACCTTTGGTAACAACATCTCGTTGACTACGGCTGCTGGCACTACGCCGTTGGATGTGGCTACAAATACTTTCCCAACATTTAACTTGTCGGTATCATTGAATGGTTCAGAGGTTGAATCATGGAATGAACTCAGTCCATCACCAAGCAGTAGCCGTTACGCACCAACTGTTGTTAACACATATTCTTCGTATGTGAAGATCACTAACTTTGTTGCACAGACATCAGCATCTGCTGGATTCAGTTACAGCAACGCAAGCGTTTCTGGATTTGTTACAAAGTCACTTACTGGTGGAACTGAAGGAGCAGCCGCTGCTGGAGAAGCGGCCCCAGCAGACTGGGACATCCCGTTTTCCGCCGCTCTTGATAAATTGGTTGATATTCCTGAGCCCCTCATTATCAATGCAGTTGGGCAGTTCCGTTCCGAAATTGTTAAGAAGGCTCTTGCGATTGCCTATACTCGCGGAGACTCGTTTGTAGTCATTGACCCAAACCCAGCACTAACCACACAGGTTGATATCTCGGGAGTGGCTAACACCTATAATGCTAATCAGGGTTATGGCGCAATGTACTACCCAATGTTGATAATGACTGACCCCACTAAGACTGGTGTCGGAGCAATCCGTAATACATTCCCAGGCGGTGCAGTCGCTGGTATGTTTGCCCGTACTGAAGTAGAGCGCACAATTGCTAAAGCCCCCGCAGGTTACAGCCTTGAAGTTCGTAACGCTCTCGGGCTTGTTACCACATTCTCAGAAGCAACAGTCGGCTTGCTGTATGACTCAGGTGTCAATACCTTTAAGGCAGTGCCTGGTGCTGGAATCATTATCCAGGGTGCCCGTACCTTGAACTTAACTAAGCCTGACAAGTACATCCCCGTACGCCGTACTCTGAACTATGTCAAGAATGGTTCAAAAGACCTCACTAAGTTTGCCATCTTTGAACCCAACGATTCGCGTTTGTGGGCAAGTATTACTGGAAAACTTAATAAGTTCCTGGCTGACCTATGGGGATCAGGTGGACTTAAGGGTCGTACTCCAAGCGAAGCGTTCTATGTTGTGTGTGACTCCACAAATAACACACAGACATCTATTGATAACGGACAAGTGAATATACAAATCGGTGTGTCATTGTTGTACCCAGCAGAATTTATTGTTATTAATGTAAGTCAATGGCTTGGTGGAACTACCACCATTGAAACTATCTAAGGAGAAACATGGCAGTTTTAACTCGTACCGATCCATTGCGTGACTTTAAATTCACGGTAAAAATTATCCCAACAGGGGAACTGGAAGACGCTACCACGGGTATCGGCAACCTTGGTTTTGCCGTTGTTACTGGACTAAGTGTTACCAACGAAATGATCCCTTATCGTGAAGGTGGTATGAATACTCATCCTCACAAGATGATTGGTCAGTCTGACTTCAACCCCATTACATTTAGCCGTGGTGTGTTTGAAAAGCAGGATCAGTTGTGGCGCTGGCAGCAATTTATGCATTCCTGGACCCAAGGCGCTCTTGCTGACAATACTGGTAGCACTGGCAGTCGTAATGATTACCGTTGTAACATTATTGTTACCGTTTATGACCACCCGTTCTCGGCGGCAGCAGCAGATGGTAGCGGTAACGCTGGCTATGCAATTGATCCAGGTTCGTCTGGTCGTAATGTTGTTCCTGGAAACAAGAAACTTGAATTCACAATTTACAACGCTTGGCCCGCTGGTTTTGCATTAGGTGACCTCAATGCTGGTAACAGTTCAATCATGATCCAGCAGATGACAGTTAACCATGAAGGTTTTGAAATTAATTGGGACCCAACCTGATGCATAACCCTTATTAGAGTGCTACATTAAAAGTAATTAACAAGGAGCATTATATGAAAGATGTACAAAGTTTTGACGCTATCTCTACGGAGAGTGCGCCAACCATAACTAAGTCACCCAACACAGGTGTTGAACTTATTCGTGGAATTCAATTAGGAAGTGATTGGATTACAAATGCAATCGTTCGGGAAATGACTGGTGAGGACGAAGAGTTCCTTTCCAGTATGGAAGCCCGAACGACTTCTAACTATGGTGAGTATGTACTTGCCTTGTTGAAGCGCGTTGTTGTCTCAATTGGTGACATTTCAGTTAAGCAAACTCCAGCAGTTCTCAACGAGTTAATTATTGGGGACCGTGACCTACTATTCTTGGCAGTTATCCGTGCCACATACGGTGAAACGCGAGAATTCAAAGTCTCGTGCCCGCATTGCAACCAGTCAAACGATCTACTTATTGACCTGAATTCCGACTTCCCAATTGAGGGAGATCAGGAATCAGCCCGTAAGGAGATCAAAGTTATCCTCAGGGATGGTTCAACACTTATCTTGAATCACCCTAACTCGGATGACAGCGCACGGATTGGTCGTTCAGGTAAAAATACAGCCCAACAAAATACCATGATGATCGCCCGTTGCGCTCAGATTGATGTGTCTAACAAAGAACAATGGGCACGAAGTCTAAGCATTGCGGATCGTTCTACCATTATCAGTGCAGTATTCAACGCCAAAGTTGGCCCGAGTCCTCGGGAGGTGAATGCTCCGTGCGGACACTGTGGTGAAGAGATTACATTGATGTTTGACTGGGTCTCACTTTTATTTGGTTAATATTGATAATATATACTGGGAATACAACTCCATAGCCACTGTCTACAAAGGATTTTCTTTAAACGAGATAAAGAACATGCCCGTCAGAGAACGGCTGTTCTGGGGAAAGTTAGCACGGTGGCAAAGTAATGGAGGGTAGTCATGACAGAACCAAACATAGCGGGAAACGGTTCTACACCTACCCCTAGCATTACTGGTGGAAAAGGTCGTCTTGCAAAGATGACGCAAGAGGCCACCGCATTATCGGTTGCTCTTGCTGGTGTTGCTAGATCATTAGATGCCATTACTTCTAAGGGAACTAAGGCCGCCGCGGCTCTAAAGGGTATTACTGCTGGCACTACTGGGGGCGTCACCACTGGCGTTGCTCAGGGATCGCAAGGACACCCAGTGCTGGTTAACAGTGGACCAGCATCTACCACTGGCAGTAACACTAACTACAGCCTTAATCCATACGCAAGTGGTGGCGGTCGTATGTCTGCAATGCAGATGCTGCAACAAAGCCCTGGGGGCGGTATTGCCATGGGGGCAATGGCTGTTGGTAATGTAATCGGTGCTGGTGTTGGGGCAATGGATTCGCGTATTGCGCGCGGTTATGAGTACTCCTCATCCGCTGACAAGATGTCGGTTATGTACCAACAGATTACTGGTCTCAGTAACGCTGGTGTTCGTAATGCCTATCGCCAACCATTAACTAACTATCGCCTTGGTGAAGGTGGTATTAATAATCTAATGGCAATGCAGGCTTCTACTGGTATTAGTGCCCTCGGTAATGCTTCTACCGTTGAAGGTCTAAACGCCCTATCGGGATATAGCCTTGGTTCCCAAGGAGTAACTAACATGCTTACTAGTTTGGGTAGCGCCCAAACCACTAACCGTATGTTTATGATGACTGGTCAAAGTCTGTACAAGCCAGGTGGTGGTCAGCGTAGCGGTACTGAGGTTATTCAAAACCTAGCAAGGTCGTCAGGTTTGATGAACCTTAAAAACCCTGGTGGAGCATTACAGCAGGGTAGTAACACGCGCTCCCGCTTGGCAGACATGGGTGTTGACTCTGCAACTCAAGATTTAGTTATTCAATATGCCATGGCAAACCAACAATATGGTGCCAAGGGTGGCAAGGGTATGTATGACCCAGCCAGTAAAAGCCAGCGGCAGATGATGGGTATTGAGGATAACTTCTCTACTCAAATTGAAGAAACCATGAAGGTTAAAACTAACCGTGAAGAAGACTTTTATGGTACTCAACAGGACAACTTTGCCAAACTTGAAAAGGCAACTCAGAGTCTTGAACAGATGTTTGGGAGACTTGAATCCAGGCTCTCAGGGATTATTGGTAAAGGCATTGAGACCAAACCTAACCGTAAGTTGGCTGGTGGTGCACTTAAGGCAGTAGGCCCAGCCGCAATGATGGCTGGTGCGGCTTTGTCTGCTACTGGCGCTGGAGCCGCTGTTGGTGTACCACTAATGCTAATTGGTGCCGCCGCAACTGCGGTTGGTAGCGCCATGGATGGTGACCCAGGTCCCGGTCGTAACCTACCGTCAATCGGTAGAACTGGTGATCCAGGACCCTCTGGTGGCTCAGGAAAAATGCACCCCACAATGCAACAACGAGTTGATCAACTAATTGCGGCATCAGGTGGCAAGGTCGGTATTGGTACGGGTTATCGTAGTAAGGCCGAGCAGGAAACTATGTTCCGCTCGCGTTACCGTAAGACAAGTAGCGCCGTTGATTCTAATGGTAAGAAAAACTGGGAATGGGATGGTTCTTACTGGGAGCATGTGAGTGGCGCTCAGGCCGCTCCTCCTGGGCGATCAATGCACGAAATTGGTCTTGCCGCTGACTTAACTGGCGACTTGGCATGGGTTACCGCTAACGCCGCCCGATTTGGTTTGAAGCACTTTGACAGTATGGGGGAGCCTTGGCATGTCCAGCCATCGGAACTTCCTAACGGTCGTACTGAATACGAAAAACAGGGGCGACCATGGGGTGGTGAACCCATGTCATCAGGAAGTGGTCCATCAGGAAAGACTGAGCATGCCAGTAACTCCTATGGCGGTGGCAACACCACAACTTCAGGAGTAACCACTGCATCTTTTGCGGGTATGAGTATGGCTGACGCTATCTCTGCTTTTCGCGCAAGTGGGTTCCTTGGCTCTACTGGGCTAAGTGGTGGCAGAGGAAGTCCACGGCGACGAGGTGGTGTTGGTGGTACAGCAACTGCACCCACTAAGGCTGGCGGTCAATTAACTGGTGAAGATGTAGCACGATATGCATACAACGCTGGATTCCGTGGTGAGAACCTAGTTAAAGCAGTTGCTATTGCCTACCGTGAAAGTAGGTGGAACGCTGGGTCATATAACCCTAACGCCGCCACCAAAGACTTGTCGTATGGTCTCATGCAGATCAACATGTTGGGTAATCTTGGTCCAGCGCGTCTTAAGCAATTTGGTCTTTCTAGTAATGAAGACCTGTATGACCCAGCAGCAAATATGAAAGCCGCCTTCCAAATGTCTGGCGGTAAAGACTTTTATGCATGGGGTTCTTATAAGGGTAAGGACCCAATGTATAGCACTAACGCTGACGCCGCCCGACAGGTGGTTACAAACGCAGGATTTAGTGACAGCGGTGACCCTGATATGCGTTCCTCAGCGCAAGGTAGCGGCACGAGTATTTCTACTTTAACAACTGGGGCGACTTTTAATATTGCTCCAATCATTAATGTAAACGGAAGCGGTAACCCACAGGCTGATGCACAGGTAATTGCCCGTGAGGTAACAATGATTATTGAGCGCGAAATGCGATTAAAGAATATGAGGAGTGCATAATGGCAATTAACTCTTATACATCAAATCAGTGGTACAACTTGCCAAATGGTGTAAGTGGTCCAGGTAATCACAATAATTTAGCGCGCACTGATAAAGACAATCCTGAGTTTATGTTCCCAGGAAAACTTCGTAAAAACCTTGGTATTGGGAAAACAGATACCACGATACACCGAGGATTTATGCGGTGCCTATTGGATGAAGTTCCAACTGGTGCAGCACAGAGTTTGCCTAACCGACGCTTCTTCTTTCAATTTAACCCTGAACGCATTATGCGTAGCGTTTCACTCTCTAGTGGGATGACAAACATGTTATTCCAAGACCCAGGACAGTTCTCAGTTGCAACTCCAGGTAACGCCACTTTCTCATTTGACATTTTGCTTAACCGAGAAATGGAAGTTAATAATCACACTAACTTTTCAGGTAAACAAACAACTGAAGACCGTGGTCCTTGGCGTGGTGGTTTTCCTGGCACTCCTGGAAATGAAAAAAAAGTAGTAGGAACACCAACATCTCAAGATGTTGGGCAAATTGGTGTGCTCGCAGACCTAATGGTTATGGACAGTGTTATTGGTCAGGGTATCTCTCAAGATATTATTTCTGCTTTATCTAAGATGACCAGTCTTTCTAGTACATGGGAACCTGCTGACTCTTCTTCAGGAGCATCTGCAACTTCTAACTTTATTTCAGAAACAGAAGCAACTCGCGCATTTGAGGCAGTTAAAGGAAACAGCGCTTTTCTAGTTAGCACACCTGTTCGGATTGTCTTCTCATCTATGTTTATGGTTGATGGATTTATTCAATCATCTTCTGTCAACTTCACTAAATTCAACACAAAAATGGTACCAACTATGTGTACCATTAATGTAACTGTTGAGGCAAAGTATATTGGTTTTGCTAAGAAAGATACATACTTAACAAAGTCACTAAATGAGTTGATTCCTGCTCCTAATTCACCTGGTGCTGGTGGTGCTACTCCATTACCTGAAATTAAAAAGGGTACTGACTATGATCTACTTGTTGCGGCACTTAAAGAGTCAGGAAAGTATCAAATTGCTGTTGGTGGTACCAGCACTAATGATCATCCACCATTTAACAACCCACTAGATAATGCCTATTTCTATGACGATAGTGAAAGAAACTATGGATTGTATAACCCACTTGATGGAGTGTTGAGTAATAGGGGTTACGAACAAATTCATAAAATATTAGATTATGAAACATTTCTGTTAGTTGCTGGGTTTGTTAATGTTGAGTTATTCCAAGGACAACCATCAAATTACAAAGGGCTTAATAAACTGTTTTATGACTCAAACTATGAGTTATCTATTGAACATCAACCAACAATTAAGTTATGGCGATCCTTTGCAGGTACTGAAAAAGATCAAGAAAAACAAAATGGTGTAACAGCATCAGGTGCAAAAAAGGGACCAGGGACTAAGTATGGCTCCACTATGAGTCGTGATGTTCTTCTTTTGGACATTACTGGTCAAAAAGCAGTTGCTACTGATTTTGACTCATGGAAAAAATGGTGCAGTTATGGAAGTGAAGATAGGACTAGAGACCCTGCTTACGACAATATAATTAATGGAATATTTAGAGAATCAGGTGCATCAAAGGACAAAGCAGAAGACTTATATTTAAGCGGAGCACTATCTGCAAATAAACTAATGACGCCATTGATCTTGGATATTGAAATAGCATTTGCTGCAAGGATATCTAAGGCAAATAGTTCTAATAAATCGGTGTACTCAACAACTATTAAAGATACCAGCGCCTTGTACGCAAAAAGCATATGTTTTAAACATGTTGATTTTCAAAAAGGAATTAAATAACCATGGCGTTTGTGCAATCAATATCCCGTTATTCCACGCAACCATCACCTGATGGTAGTGGTTCCTACATTTCTACCCGTAAGTATGGGAGTGGTTCAAGGTACTATGTTTATACCTCTATTGAGGGTGATACTTTTGATCGCATTGCCTATCGTGCTCTTTTTGATTCAGAACGATACTGGGAGATTGCGGACCTAAACCCGCATGTCCCTTTTCCTGATGAAATCCCTGTGGGTACTTTGGTTAGGATTCCAATCAAATGATTTTTACATCGCATAGTCGCATATCACCAAATATTAACTTTGTGATAGACAACGCCCCTATGCGATATATGTCTATTGTTCAAATAGAATTAGGTCTTGCTGAGAACCAGCATGACATCCTGCGTGTCCGTGTGGCTGGAGTGCCACCACAGTTGCTTACCGAATATTTATCTAAACCCGTTCTTTGTTATTGGGGCTTTGGCATAGATAAGCATGAATTCTGTGGATATGTTGCCTCAGTTGAGCCTTCGTTTAAAAACTCTGATGGCATTATCAATGGAAGCGTCTTTCAGTTGGTTGAACTTGTATGTATGGGTGCATCCTACAAAATGCGCGCTAAAAAGACACGACTATGGGAAAACGCATCTATTCAAAGTGTTGCTACAGCATTGGCAGACGAATATAAGTTCAGTGTTTCCTCTGTGACCGAATCATTTTCTTACCCCCGCATTGTCCAGTCGGAAGAATCAGACTGGGAGTTCCTAAATAAGGTTGCCAAAATGTATGGATTATCTGTGTCAATGCATGGAACACATATACATGTATGGAACCCTATGAACTCATTGGGCCGACAAATCTCTTATCATGAACTAAAAAACATTAAAGCGCGTAATGGTGATGTTAAGACATACCCCGCAGTAATATTATCCATGCAAGGTACTTTTGGTGACTCTATTGACCCATTAAGTGGACATTCAGTATCAGCAACCGTATTAGATAACCAAGGTAATACCTACACTTCAAATAAGTTTAGTGAGACCACGGGGTTTGGTAAACAAATTGATTTAGGAATTACTGACAGCGTCAGTGTTAATGCTACTTCTACTACTATGGCAGATACTCTTGTTTCTGCACACAATCGTGGTATCAGCACCCTTACCGCAAGGTTATCTCTTACTGGAACTGCGGGAGTACTACCTGGTGGGATCGTTAGTATCTCTAACTTTGAATCTAACTTTGAAGGTTTTTGGTATGTAAAAGAAGTTACGCATACGGTTACTCGTGACGAATTCTTTACCCAAATGACAGTTTCACGAAACGACACTAACGATATCAATGCATACATGACTATGCGGTCAAATATGCCTGAGGTACCAGAATCAGCGTTTGTAAATAATACTTGGCGATCATCTAGACAGATGGAGGATATCTATGTCTAAGTTAATTATTAAAGGATTTTCAATAACTCTTATTTTGACAGTTATTATGAGTAGTTATGTTTCATTGTGTATTTATGATTTATATAAAAATACACAAGGTGATATAAAATGAAAGCAATATATATGCCATTTCAATTTAAAAATGGAAAAGTTGCCACCGTTGGTGACTTTGACGCCATTGTCAAACAACAGATTTTAGATGTCCTGACAGTATCCAGGGAAGAACGAGTCATGCACCCTGATTATGGTGTTGGGGCATATGCCATGCTTTACGAATTAATTGACCCACTTATTTGGGAAGATTTTAAAGAAGTTGCTATGCGAGAAATCTCTGATCATGTTCGTGGTGTGACTATCCGAGATATTGTTATATCAGATAATGACCAAAGCCAAATGTCAAATACACAGGCATCCATATCTATATCTGTATTTTATGAAATATTACCATCACAAAAATCCAGTGTTACACTGAGTGTGAGCGACTTCTTGAGTGAGGATATCTATGCCTAATTTTGATTACACAGCGCGAGACTATAACGCCATCCGCTTGTCCCTCCAGGAACGAGCCACTAGTTCTATTCCGGAATGGTCTGGAAATGACACCTCGGACTTTATGTCAACATTGATTGACCTATGGGCGTACAACGCAGACATCATGCACTACTACATTGACCGCGCTTCTACTGAAGCATTTCTAACAACTGCTACACAGCGCGAAAGCGTTTTGGCAATGGCAAGCCTCTACGGCTATACCCCTAACTATATGCGTTCATCAACTGCTACTTTGACGCTTACTAATAGTGGTGCGGCATCTGTAAGTATTGCGGCAAATACACCATTTGTGTCAACGAGTGGTTTGTACTTTTTTAATGAAACAGCAACAACCATTTCGGCATTATCAAATGGTACTGTAGTTGTTCGTCAGGGTGTTAAATACTTGGATGAACCTGCTATTTCAGATAGTAATGCTAACTCAACTAAAAGTACTGGTAATGCTAGTCAAAGATTTAACATCTATCGCCAAAGTGTGGATGCAGAATCTGTAGTTGTTAATATTGCTGAAGGTTCGTTTGGAGAAATTAAGACTTGGACACGAGTTAACAGCCTTGTCCCGTATGGTCCTGATGACTCAGTATTCTCAGTAGCGGTTACTTCCTCGGGAGTAACTCAGGTTGTGTTTGGTAATGGAATCAACGGAAGAATTCCACCAATTAACTCTCCAATTACAGTTACTTACATTCAATCGTCTGGGTCTACTGGTAATGTTTCAGCAGGAACTATCACCACCATTGGTAATAGTTTGTATCCAACAATCACTAATGTAACCAATGCTGTAGCGGCTGGTGGTGGCTTAGACTTTGAAACAATTGATTCTATTAAACAGGCTATTCCTAGTACTGTGCGTACCCGCAATGGTGCCGTAACCTTGTCAGACTTTGGTGATATTGCCTTAATAACTCAAGGTGTATCTAAGGCTGTTATTTCATATCTTGGATCAGCGTCTACTGGTGCCTCTATTACAGCAACAGTTATTGCTAATCAGACTGCATACTTAACTGATGGTGCTGCCTCAGTAAGTGTTGCTCAAGATTTGCGTGACCGTGTTTCACGAGAGTTATTAGAAAGTGCAATGCTTGGGGTAACGCTAATTAGTGTTCCTTCTTCAGTTAGTTTTACTAAAATTTATAATTACTTAGACTTGTATGTAAAATCTAACTATATCCAATCAGTGGTTGAAGCAGAGGTAAAATCTGCATTAGAAGAGTTATTCAACTTTAGTAATGTATCATTCGGACAGACAGTGACGGTGGGAGAGGTATACCGAACAGCAATGTCTATTGCTGGGGTTGACTATGTGATTGTTAAGGGATTTACAACTACATCAGGTGGGTCTACTACAATTGATACAAATGGAAAAATTGTTGTAGCGTCTAATAAACTTCCTAAATTAGGTATTGTTGATATTGATCCATTTGGAGGAGTGACAGCAGTCTAATGGCCCGTATATCTTTTACACTAAAAAGTAATGTTGGTAGTGCGGCTAGTACTACTGGATCATTTCTTCAGGCTGCTTCTGTTAACTATGGTGCAGATAACCCATCGGCATTAAGGGCTGATGGCTATGTGACTACTCCAACAAGTGTTCCTGGGTCTTCATCATTTTTATCAGCATCACCAACTGACTATGACAAGGTTTACCTATCATGGGGCATTACAACAGAATTGGCTACAACGGTTGTGTCAATACCTGCTGTTACAACGCTAGATTTGCGCTATTCGTTAGTTGGGCCACCGCAAACACTTGCTGAGGGTACATCCCTTATTCAAATAAAAGCAGAGAATAGCGCCTCGTCGTTTACACATACTGACTTACCTAGTGGTAAATGGGTTTACTACACGCTGTTTGCTAAGTACGAATCAACTGATAGCAGATCATGGTATGAACGAGTTGTCTCAACTGAGGTACTTGTACCTAAGGATTATGGTTACTCTGACAATCTTTTCCGAAGAATACCATTACATTACAGAGTTCAGGACGAGCAGATTGGTTTAACTAATCTATTAATCCCCACAAATGATCCTTACTATAACAAAATAGTAGGTCTCCCTGAGCACCTTAAAATAGCCGGACCATTACAACGCATGCTTGATGTCTTTGGTTGGGAAATCAATGTCATCAAAACAATCATTGATTATGTGATGAGACAAAAAGACCCATTTGTTGCTAACAGCGAAATGGTTGAAAAACTGGCTGTAGAAGTAGGGTTACCGCTGACAGTTGCTGATCTAGGTACCGCAAAACTCCGTGAGTTAATTGCTGACTTTACATATCTGACTCAGAATGAGGGTTTGATTACTGGTGTAGAGGAATATATTACGGCTATCAGCGGTTGTAATACCCGTATTAACGCCTCTCAACCTGATCTACTGACTAGTACTCATCACGCTATGACTTCCGCATCAGTAACTACCTCTGCATCCGCTGTTCCTGCTACTAACCAGTGGTTGTTGCAAAGTTCAGCACACACCATGACCGCCGCTAGTGCCTACCCATACTCAAATATGTTTACGACAACTAAGGCTTTAGCCATCACACATTCAAGTGGCGCAAGCGTTCAGATGGCTTGCTTAAAAACAAAAGTACAAAGTGTTAGCCAAGCAAGTCGCTTGTACATGGATTTTGGTGCAGCATACAGCGGCTTGGGGGCAAGCGTTGTTGGTTGCTGGTTAGGAGCGTCAGTAATACCAAGCGCATCAGTTTCCTATGCTCCGTTAACGGGTGCCTCTACGACACTTCCTAACTTTATTAGAACCACTACGACTGGTTCTACGAGTGTTTTTGAGTGGCCCGTTGAGTTTGGTGTATGTGGAAATGGCTCATTAGGTACAACAGACTTGTACTTACATATGTGGATTGCATCCCGATCTTCTGATACAGGTATTTTATACCTTATTCCTAATAAAGTTACTACACTAAATAGATATCCTTATTACATAGATGTTTACTCTCGTAGGTTAAACCTGGTCCGTGATCCGCAGTTTACAAATACACCGAGTACTTCATCACAGGCAACTAGCACTGTGGCTTATTGGCGAGTAGCAACCACCTCTGGCACAGTATCTGCCGCTGTTGCAAATAGAGTGTTTATTGGAACGCCAAGCACTTCGGCGTCTGTCACATTATCCACGGATGTAAACAATGGTGGTATGCAGTACACACCAATTAACAGTGGTACTGATTATTTCTTATCAATTGATGATTATGAAAATAATATTGTTAAAGTGAGCATAAAGAATCTAGATGGTTCAATCACCTTAGCCTCAGCCACGACTCCTTATATTGAAACAGTAATTTCAGGTATTGCAAAGCGTAAATATTGGAAATTAGAGTTTGTTGATAATTATCCTTGGTACCCAAGCAATTCATACTTGTATCATATAGAAATCACTGCCACGGCTACAGCAACAACTCCTTTGCGAGTCGGTAAACCATTACTTGAGCCATCATCTCCTGGTGAATATTTTGATGGCAACAGTGATAATGGTGGGTGGCTTGGTGGTGCGGCTGGTGGTGCAGGAGCGGCTGATTATCGTTGGGGTGCAAGTACGGCCCATACAAAGTTTTCGTACTACACTGCTGATTATCGTCGTGTAGTTGAGGCAACCAAGAGAATGATTGAATACATAGTTCCTGTAACCGAAACAACTTATGCACTTGCTAGTCTGAGGTTTAATCAAATTCCGGGATACACAGGAGCAGCATTATGACCTTACTTATAGGCGGCTTAGCCGTTTATAAAGTTATCCATATCATTACAAGTGCCTTACCAAAGAAACTTAATGGTTGGGTCATTGTTTTGTCTGGGGCAATCCTGGGAATCATTATCTCTGTCTTCATATCTTCAGAGGATGTTGTATTTAGTGGGTTGGCTATGGCTACAATTGCCAGTGCCACTCACTCGGTGTTGCGATTGATCACTCTCGTAGGTGATTCATCAATACGCCAGTCCTTCCAATAGGAGAACAACATGCCCACCAAGAAAGTTATTGGTGTTATCGGAAAAGGTAACGCCAGTCTCAACATCATTGAAGACTCATTGTCCGAACTAGTCAATGGCAGTATCTTTGTCCTGCCGTGGTACGGCGGTAAGCCTGACGAAAGTCTTGACCGCGTCTACACCGCAATCATTGACTTCGGTCATGAATACATCATGGTCGGTAATCGTATTCCGCGCTCGGTCTTAAAAGATGCCAAGGATTGGGAAGACACTGAGGATGCAAACTCAGCAGTACTCAACTATGTACAACGATTAGCGGGTGAAAAGTCATTGCTCGTTTTGTGGGATGACTCTCCCGAAACTGAGGACACATTACTTAAGGCTCACGCCAGCGGTATCCGTTTGCTGGACCTCACAAATGCACTTGCACCAATTGATGTCGTTGATGTTCAGGAAATTAAAGAAGCGCCCGCAGTTGTTGAAACCCTTGAAGAGTTTGTTGACGCTCCTGAATCGGGAGCATTCACTGAGGCGGAACTACGCTCACAACCAATTGCTTCACTGCGCCGTCAGGCTAAATTGCTTGGTATTGAAATTGAGAAGACTACGACCAAGGAACAACTCATTGGTATCCTGCTGAATGGTCTTGATGACATTGGTTTGGTTGAGCCAGCAATCATTGAGGAAACATCCGCTACCTCAGTAGTCATCTATCGCTCTGATGGTTCTTCAATTTGCTACTTGTTTGCTAATGACAGGATCACTCATGTGGAAGACCTGCTGAGTGCAGTACAGCACCTTGCGATGTAGCCACATTCATTTAAAAATGTAGCCACAATGTGAAACACCCCCCTTTCGGGGGGTGTTTTTGTTATTCACTTCTTTTTAGCGGGAGACTTTTTGGCTGGTGCCTTTTTGGCTTTTGCTGGACCTTTTCCGTAGCCAGGGTCCTTCTTGTCTTTGATACCACATCCACATGCTGTGCACATATTATTTACCTCCCTTCTTAGACGCTTTCATATTGTCAATAAGATTAGGGTAAGGCCGGCCCGCGGCCTTGGCGGCGGCTTTTGCCTTAGCCTTCTGATCGGGGGTTAGTTTCTTATCAGACTTAGTGGGGTCTTTGGTTTCCCATACCTTCTTTTTAGCAGCCATCAGCAGTCCCAAGCACGAAGAGATTTGTTAATACGGGAGTTAGGGTCTTTGGCAGTTTTGGATGAAGTGTTCTTTTCTTTCATACCCTCCATGCGCGCACAAAAAGAGGCACGACGAGACGCTGACTTTGGAGACTTAGCGGCTTGTTCCTTCTTTACTGGTGGCTTAAGGTCGCTACCAGGATTTGCCTTTTCATAGGACTTGCGCCCCTTTTCATTAAGTCCACCCTCGGGGTCTTTGCCCTCAGAGCGTGTCCACGCTTCAGTCTTTTTACTAGTTGCCATAGTTACTTCTTTCCTCGGTTACGGGCGCGATTCTTGGATGGGTCTTCCTTAACTAATTTACCATCTTTTGTGTGAGACAGATCATCCCCACCTTTACCCATAATGCCACGCTTGCGTCGCTCCTCTGAGAGTTCACGGCGCTTCTCCTTCTGCTCAGGCTTAGCGTTAAATTTCTTATCTGTTTCAGCCTTTTTCTTACGAGCCTCAGGGTTATCTCGGTAATACTGTGCTGTCCGCTTTGGGTCTTCTGCTTTACGGGGGGCCATGTGGACTCCTTGTATGGAATGGGGCGCTTATAGTATAACTCTACACTATAGCGCCCCATCCATAACCACCACGCTGAGCAAGGAGATCAGCGAACCCGAGGAGAACCACCAACTCGGTGTGTAAATCATACAGAAAGAAAACAGTGTGTGCAACACCTTCTCCCCCTTTCTTGTGTATGCTTTCCGACACCACAAGGAGCCACCATGTCTAGAAAACTTAACGGACCGTTTGCGGCGGTCCCAGTATGGGCGATTGATTTGATCGTTAAAAAGGGCAATCCGACCCATTCCCATATTCTCATGTGCATCATCCGACTGACTCCTTTTGATGGTAATCCGATCATGACAATTGATGACATTGCGAACATTTCAGGTATGTCACAGTCTACGGTTAAACGATCAATTAAGTGGTTAGAATTACATAAAGTGGTAACCTCAACCATACTCTCGGCAAACCGCGGGAAGAGCATAATTGTCAATTACCGCAAGCCTAAGAGGGGGGTCACCAGTGACCTGACCCTAAACAAAGGGGGGGTCACCAGTGACCTACCAGGGGGGTCACCAGTGAACCCCCCACGAGGCTGTGAGCAGGGACAACGCGTCTCTATAGATAGTACTTTAGATATAGTACAAAGGAAAATGTCTAACGACATTTTCCTTTGTGGGCTTCGCCCGAGAAAACAACAAGGAGAACCTATGCCCACTTTTGGTGCCGACCCTGACAATGACCGACCGTGGGATGAGAACATCGCCCTAAAGAAAACCACCAGTGAAATTTCACAAGTCCTAGATCATTTTGAACTCACCGCCCGCAGGGTCGGTGGGAAGACAACCCCCGTGGGTGAACGACCAGCATTCCGCGCTCAGATCAAGCGACTGATTACCGCTGGAGTCAAGGTCTCTGACCTAACAAAGATGACCGAGGAATTCTTTGCCCTGTCACGAAACATGGAATCTGCATCCCCATGGAAAACTTTCTGTTCCCGAGAAGTCCAAATTAGCATGATGTCCAAAATGACGGGGGTCTCGCAGAAATCCCCAATATTGGGATGGGTGTCCGATGACTTTGAGCATGGCGAGGACCTCCCGTGGGGTGATGGCATTAATCAAAAAATGCAAAAGATTATTTGGAGACGAGGAATGGATGTTGCCTACAGGTACCCCGAATTGTTGGTGAATATTGCTGAGGTGTCATTTGACGACATGCCCATGTTTGACACCCTGATCCAGTCAGCCTCGTTTCTTTTAACAAACTGCACGACAATGCTTGACAATGACCTTGAGCCTGTGCGTAATATTTTGGTTGACGCTGGAGTAGAAATACCAGCAGATGTTATTGCTCGCAAGAACTTGCGTGAACTTGCACCGTCGCTCAAGCAAGCAGTAATTAATTATCAACTCACAAAGGGAACCACAAAATGATCTCAGCACCGCCGACCGATTGGAAATCTGCACGATGGTGGCAGAACCGTCCGCTAGAAGAGCGCCTTGCATGGGCAAACTTCCCACCACGGTGGGAGCGCGCTGAGTACGACTCGTCTCGGGTATCAGACAAGACTTATCACGCCATTGCTAAATTCACCAACGGTGAATCAAACGGTTTGTTTTTACATGGCCCAAGTGGTTCAGGAAAGACACCAATCGCTGTTGGAATCCTGAAGGATATTCTCAACACCAAACCCTTATCAGGTCGGTGTATCACCTCTGAGCGTTATGTTGAAATGCTCAAGGACCAATTTGATAATGATAACGAACTTCCCGAGATGTACTCAATGCCACACATCGTCAAATACCTCAAGGGTGTTTTTGACATTGTTGTGCTTGATGCAGTTGGGCACGAACGATCCACCGAATTCTCACAACATGAAGTTGGTAGTTTGCTACGCCGACGCAACGAAGACCTTCGCAAAACAATCATTACAACCCACCTCTCCCCAACTGAATTTATTCGTCGGTATGGTGACCGTGTTGCGACTGTCCTAGAGGACATGACCATCACAACGGTGTCTTGATGCAGGGTAATGACCTAGCACCCTACGCACCCATACAACAGGCTGTTTTATTTGAGGGAGTGCTGGCAAGTTACCCAAAAGGTACAAAGTCAGTCCGCAATTGGTTTGCATCAAAAGCCAAAGACATGCCGACTTTGGTTAACACCATGAAGCCAAACGAGTTACCTCTGAAGTCACTCAACGACTCAATTAACCGACGCGGTATTGGCACATTGGTTTATACGCTCATGCCAGTTGAGGCAGTACCCGAAATTGAACATTGGCTAATCCGTAAGGGCGTTTCCACTTCAGTAGAGGCTTACCCTGACATTGAAACATTGGCAGAAGACCTGCGTTTCAACAGAAGCATTCATGTTATTTATGTTGCTACACAAGAACAGCAAGCAATCATTGGGATGCGCGCTACAGTACTTGGGTCTGAAAGAGCGTGGTAATAATGTCCTCACCCGAACATCTCCTAGTTTCAAAGATCATCCAAACTTCGGATATCTCTACTCCGTTAAAATCCGGAGTTAAGGCTGAGCACTTCTCAGACACATGGCAGGACATATGGCAGTGGCTTACAGGCTTTTACCGAGAGCACAATGCCGTACCAACGGCGCGTGTATTTAAATCTCAATACGCTGACATCCAGTTGTTTGATGCCGAGGCAGAAACTTTCTCACGGCTCATTGAAGAAATCTTTCAGGCACATACCCAGCACCGTTTGATTGAGGTCATCTCAACAACTATGCCGTTGTTGAATGTTGGTCGTACCAAAGACGCCCTAGACACGCTGACGGTTGGTATTCAAACAGCCGCAGTTGAAGTGTCCCGTATGCGGGACATTGATATTATTCAAAACTGGGAAACGCGCGTTATGCGCTACGAAGAAATGCGTAGCACACCAAACTCCCTACGAGGTATTCCTACTGGGTTCTTTGGTTTAGACAGAATTACCTCAGGTCTCAGACCGCAACAGTTCGTTGTGTTCGTGGGTGAGCCAAAGCGTGGTAAGTCCTTATTTGCTCTTATCATTGCTAACTCCTGCCACATTCATGGCAAGATTCCCATGTTCGTTTCTTTTGAAATGAGTATTGAGGAACAAGAAGCGCGTTACGACGCAATCATCTCCAAGACTCCATTCAACAAGATTTTGCGTGGTGAGTTAGACAACAAAGAAATGGAACGCATTCGTCGCTCCCTTATGCAACGCAAGAACATGCAACCATTTATTTTTAGTGAGGACACCTCATCGCTCACGACTATCTCAGCCCTAACAGGAAAGGTCAAGGAGTACTCACCTGATCTGTTGATTGTTGACGGCGTGTACCTCATGGATGACGAGGAAGGTGAAGCCAAAGGAAGCCCACAGGCGTTAACCAACATCACCCGTGGTCTAAAGCGTATGTCTCAAAAACTTGACATTCCTGTCGTAGCAACGACGCAGGCTCTTAGTTGGAAACTTGGTAATAAAAAGACGCGAGCAATTACTACCGACGCAATCGGCTACTCGTCGTCATTCGTACAAGACGCAGACCTAGTACTCGGCGTTGAGCGCAACCCTGACTTAGACGACCAAGCAATCATTCGCGTTGTCGCGGCTCGTTCTGCACCCACAGGTGAAGTACACATTAAGTGGGACTGGGAGAACATGGACTTCTCGGAGGTGACTGCGGATGGCTATGGTGTCGGAGACGCATTTGACTGATCTTGGGAATGTCCTTAAAACACTTGGCGTAGACATTCGTCGTGCCGAGGGTAAGGAAATCTCAGGACGCTGTCCCGTGCACAAGCGCGTCACGGGACGCGATGATGGTTCCCCGTCATGGAGCATGAGCGCAGAGACTGGTCTATGGATTTGTTTCTCATGCGGTGCCCGCGGAACCTTAAGCATGCTGGTCTCAGAATTGACTGGCGAACCAGACGCAATTATGGCTGTTCACCACTTTTTGATTGACCGTAACTTAGAAAGACTTACTTCTGATGTAGAAGTTGTTAAAAAGAAACCCGAAGTTGATTGGATTTCATTTTCAAAGTTTGGTGCCGCACCCGAAATAGAACTCAGGAAACGAGCGATTGACCCCGACCAAGCCCGAAGTCATGGTATCCGATGGGATACATCGCGCGCCGCCTGGATTATTCCCATTGTCAATCAGTTTGGTGATCTGCAGGGGTGGCAGACCAAGGCTCGGGACTGGGTACGCAACTTTCCAGTTGGTGTCAAGAAATCCGAGAGCCTGTTTGGTATTGAACGCTTCAAAGGTGGTACAGCAATACTGGTTGAATCACCACTTGATGTCGTGCGTTTTGCCAGTGTCTTTGACAAGCCACAAGCATTAGCAACTTTTGGAGCGGCTGTCAGTATTAAACAGATTAGTCTTCTTGCGTCGGTTGCTGACAAGGTAATCATTGCAATGGATAACGATGATGCTGGGAAACAATCATCAAAGAAGTTCTTTAAAACCTTGCCATACTTCCGCAAAGGTGTATGGTGGTGGGATTATTCGGGGACTACCGCCAAGGATATTGGTGACATGACCAACGACGAGATAGAACTCGGACTACTAAACTCAACGCAAATGCCAAACTGGTAATTTGCGCTGTTATATTGACAAACCAACCAAGGAGGACCAAATGCCCAAAATTATTAGACAAGAACCATCACCGTCTGAGGACAACTACATCCAAAGACTTACCGAGGAATACCTCAAGTCAAAGACCTTCAGTGATTTAGCCACTGCCCGTACCGACGAATTGAAAAAAGAGTTGTCGGCGCTAGTTGACACTGATGGGTATGCCGACCATAAGGGGAGCAAATGGATTGAGACCAAGGGTGGTATTCAATTAAAGCGCGAGCGTCGCGTCTCAGTTTCTTTGAATCATGAGTCAGCCCGTGAATGGGCTGAAAAGAATGACCTGTGGGATCAGATATCCGTTACCGTTCAGATGTTGGATGAAGATGCCCTCGCCACAGTGGCTTGGGAACACCCCGAAATGCAGTCAGAAATCCAGGAACTGTACTCCGAGAAGGAATCATGGGCTTTTAAAGTCATTGAACCTAAAAAGTAATACATGATAACCTTAAAACAAAGGGAGGCAGTCATGTCTAAGTCAACAACCGATCAAGTGCCTCCCGGGAGATGGGAATGTCCGAAATGTGGCTCTCTACTGGAGACGATGATCCCAACAAACGGTCCACCTCTGTGTTCCCGACACACTGGTGGCGCCGTACCGTTCATAACGACAACCAAAAAACCTACAAAGGAGACTCCGAGTTCATCCTAACCATGGATGCCATTGTCAGTCTTTTACGAGTAATCTCCGTATGTCCAACTGAAGACTTAGCAAATGCATTATGTGATTCTGAAACTGGTGTTTCATTAGATGAACAAGAACGGATAGTCGCATGGTGCGATAACTTGTCTGACGGTATTATTAGTTACGAGGAATAACAATGGGGATTGACCCAATTGAATTAATGGGAGGATTGCCCGACTGGCCTGGTTCTCGTCCACCTAAAAATAGAGGTAAAAACAAACCAATTGCAATAAATACCATCAATGGTGCGCGATCTAAGAATTACCGCATTAATGGCATAGATATAGAAATGTTTACAATTGGTGAAGCAGGAAAAGCAATTAACCGATCAGCAAGTACATTAAGAATGTGGGAGCATCAAGGTTGGATACCAAAAACCAACTACAGGACATCCGCACCTCGGAAGTCACAATTACCGAACAAAGTGCCCAAGGGTCGTCGCCTGTATACTCGCAAGCAAGTAGAATTCCTGAACGACTGTATAAAGCGCTTCAACTTGGACGACAGAAACTCCAAGCACTGGAATGACTTTAGGCATTATGCAATAACTAATTGGCCCAAGTGACTTGGGATATTCTTAAGAAAAACGCGCCGAACAGCAAATCGCAAGATATGCTCGGTCACCAAGAACTTATCGGTCGCCAATAGGCGCCCGACAGGTAACCAACAAACACAAACACACACGAGAAAGAAAACACCATGCCGAGATACGATGATGACGACGACGCTTTTGAAAAAGACGAAGTCGCCTACGAAGCCCCAAGAAAGTCACGAGCCATTGAGGACGATGACGAAGATGATGCCCCTGTGCGTAAAGCAACTAAAGTTGCAGAAGCACCCCGCAAAGTAATTCGCGGTGGTTGGGAAGGTGTCTCCCAGTTGAAGTCAAGTGTCACTGACTCGTCATACGCACAGCGCCTCAAGATTGCTGAAGAACCAATTGTTATTAAGTTCCTTGAAGCCGCACCATACGCCGCCTATCGCCAACACTGGATGGAGCGCACTGGTCAGAAGTCATTTACTTGCATCGCCAATATTGATGATCGTGGGTGCCCACTGTGCGAATCAGGTAACAAGCCCAGCAACAAGTTTGCATTCAATGTGGTCCTGTTGACTCAAGGTGAAGACCCCGTACTTCGTTCATACGAAGTTGGCTCACGCGTCATTGACCAGTTAAAGAATTTCAATGATGATCCTCGCCAAGGACCACTCCCCAAGCACTACTGGGCAGTTTCACGCTCAGGCAAGGGCGCGACCACCGCTACCAACCATCAATTGGTAAAGGCTCGTGACCTTGAAGAGGAATGGGGCGTTCAGGACTTGGGCGATGACGACTTAGGCAAGTTTCTTCGGAGTGCTTATACTGAGGAGATCATCCCGATCCCCAGTCGTAAAGAATTACTCGCAATTTCATCCGAAGACGCATGAGCGTAAGTACTCGTAGCGAGGGGAGGGGTCTAACAACCCCTCCCCTTGTTGTTTCTACGATTGAAGAAATCCATGAGATCGTTAAGATCATACAAAGCGTAGGCGCTTTTGCATTTGATGTGGAAACACGCGGAATAGTTGAGCGTCATGCAGACGCTATGAATGCATTTAACACTGAACTCAAACAGCACTTAGCCGACATGGTGACTACTTCCCCAGCGGTTAGGGAAGCCACGCAAGAACGACTGATGGAAAAGTGGCGAGGTATCATCGCCCTTGACCCCTTGCGTAACGAAGTCTTTTGGATTGGTATAGCCACTGATGGTCATTCCTGGGCTATACCAATGGGTCATCTGTGCGGTGAAATTCTTGTTCCCGAAGAGGTTGGTGACGGTTCAACCGTCCCCCCTACTGGCTACCGCAAACTAAAAAAGGATGGAACGGAATCTGAGGCAAAGATTCGTTACCGTATCCCCGCTGTGTTCAGTGCACCACCCGAACAGTTATCTCGTTCTGATGTTTTTAAAGCCTTAGAACCTTTATTTGCTGACCCAAATATCATCAAGGTGGGTCATAATGTCAAGTTTGACGCTCGCTCAATTCGCAAGTACTTAAATGTTGAGTTGCCTTTGTCAGGATTCATGGACACGATGCTCATGCAACACATCGTAAATGAGAACCTTCGTGGCTACAGCCTGACGGATTTAATCGCACACAACTATGACGGTCATGATGCCTATTACAAAGAGGGCAAACTTGGCAAGATCATCAATACCGTGGCATTCTCGTCGGCTACTAAGTATGTGCACCTAGATGCTCGCTGGACATGGATGCTATACAAGCGACTGTGGAACAAGATCAAGAATAAAGAAGGTCTACGGAACGCCCTTGATCAGGATATGGTCGTACTCCGTGTCATTATGGACATGGAAGATATTGGCATTCCTGTCAAGAAAAGCGCCATGGTCGTTCTCGGTAGGGAACTAGACGGTCGCATGCGCGATCTCTTAAATGAAATGTCTCAGTTCACTCCCTTAGGGTTCAACCCCGATAGCAACAAGAGCAAGCAAGAGTTCTTATTTAAAAGCAAGGCAGATGGTGGTCTTGGTTTAAAGTCCCATAAACAAACTGCCAAGGGTGCGTCCTCTGTTGACGAAGAGGCATTGCGCTTCATTGAAAATGCTCACCCACTTATTCCCTTAATCCTAGAGTGGCAAGAAGTAAAGAAGATGAAGTCAACCTATGTTGAGAGTCTCCTTTTGAAGTTGGTCAACAATAGCCTCCACCCCTCATACCATCTCCACAGAACTGCAACTGGTCGCCTATCTTCCAGTAACCCCAATCTTCAAAACATTCCAAGAGACTCCAGCATCCGGAGTTTGTTCGTAGCACCAGCCGGTCATACCTTGCTTGTGGCTGACTATGATCAGATTGAACTAAGGGTTATGTGTATGTTTTCTAAGGATAAGAATATGAGTAAGTTCTTCCTTGAGGAGCAGGACATCCACGCTGGCGCTGCCGCCCTTGTCTTAAACAAACCAGTCGCAGATGTAACTTCCGAAGAACGACAGTTAGGTAAGGGAGTTAACTTCCTGACAGCGTACGGTGGTGGTGCACAGAAACTTGCTCGTACTACAGGTATTACTGAAAAAAGAGCAAGAGAAGTAATTAATAACTATTACAAACAATTTAGTGGAATATCTGCGTGGAAGAATACTGAAATAGTAAAAGCAATACAGCGCGGGTATGTGAGTACTTTGTCGGGTCGTCGTCGTCGGCTACCTGAACTTACAAGTCGTGATGAAGGTCTACGAGCACGAGCAGAACGCCAAGCAATCAATGCTATTGTTCAAGGTTCAGCGGCTGATATCTGCAAAATTGCTATGATTGATGTCCACGAAGCATTGAAACCTTTCAATGCCAAGATACTGGTACAGGTGCATGACGAATTAGTGGTAGCAGTTCCAAATGAAAATATAGAAGAAGCACAAAAAGTAATGGTTCAAGCCATGGGTCAAGACCGAGTTATCGCTGGTATCCCATTGAAGGTATCCTGTCATTCAGCAAACTCATGGTCGGAGGCTAAGGGAAAATGAACGAAGAGTATGAGCCATTAAACCATAGGACATTCCTTCTGACTATGTCCCCAGAGGACGGTCAAGAAATTGCCGAGATGGCTGGGTTTTCGCTCCCTTCGGAAGAAGTCATGGAGCAGGAGACCACAGATGTTATGGGAAAGTGGGTTACCTTAAAGGCTCTTGGGTTACTTGATGACATTCAGAAATGCTCTGAATGGGTATCACATATTATTCAGTTGCAAAATGGTCTTGATGATAAGGAAGTTGCTGTTTCCGTCGCCTTGTTCACCTCGTTTGGTGTTTCACTTATAACCATGCTCTTAGATAACCAAGATATTAAAATATGTGGAGAAATCCCACTAGTTATTCCACCCGATGCACTCAGCCAGGTGATCTCAGTGATTAGTATGTTCTCAATTGACCCTGCTGATTCCGACGACGACTATGACGACGAGGATGACGGCTGGGACGCATACTTCAACGAAGAACGAGAGGATGAAGACGATGAGTGACTGGTGGTCAAGAAAAATAGGTAATCAACCCTCACCCCCGCCTCGGACGCCCCCATCTACAATGCCATCTAGTCCGAGTAATATTAGGTTTCCACAGGTTCAACAACCTGCACCTCAGGCACAATCACAAGTTCAAGCATCTGTTGACGCAAACGGTGAAATTAACATGGGTGAAGCAATACGCTCATGGAAGGGCGGAGAAGCATCTCGCCGTGAAACGCATAACTGCCCTGAATGTGGAAGTAACCTAGTATTCAGCCGATCAAAAGCAATGATCAATGGTCATGCACCTGCACCCCGCTGTTACTGTTGCGGATGGAATGGTAAATACTCACAAGCAGACCAATCTTCTTGGTCTATCTAACAATCGGAGAACAAGATGGATACCTTTGAATCAATCAAAGACATCATCAATAAGAAGCATGGTGCCAACACCATCATCAAGGGTTCAGAAATGCGTAAAGAACTTCCCCGTATCACTACGGGAGTCTTGGCATTTGACCTCATGCTCGGTGGCGGTTGGCCTGTCAACCAATGGTCTGAGATCATTGGAGATGAATCCTCAGGTAAGACTGCCCTTGTTCTAAAGACAATCGCGGCTAACCAAGCCTTAGACCCAGAGTGGGTTGTCCTATGGATTGCGGCTGAGGAGTTCGTTCCTGAGTATGCCCAAGCAATTGGGATTGACTTAGAGCGTATTTGGATTGTTGAGACCAACATCATGGAGCAGGCATACGACCTAATTACCAAGGCTCTAGACAACCGAGCCGTGGACTGCATTGTGGTTGACTCATTCCCAGCACTTATTCCTAATGATGAGAACGAAAAGACAATGGAAGAGTTCACCGTAGGTCTCGGTGCACGGCTCACCAGCAAGTTTATGAAGAAGAGCGCCAAGGCTCAGAAGCGTTCAATGGTTAATACTGACCGTGGTTGCACGGGTTTAATGATTAACCAGTGGCGCGAAAAGATTGGTGTTATGTATGGTGACCCCCGAACCACACCAGGGGGTAAGGCTAAGAACTACCATTACTTCACTCGCGTAGAAGTTAAACGAGATGAGTGGATCAAGGAAAAGGACGAAGCCTTTGGTCAGGTCATCAAAGCGCGTACTTTAAAGAATAAGACTTACCGACCACAACAGACAGCACAAGTTGACTTCTACTTTGCAGACGGCAGTATCAGCGGTTTTAAACTCGGTGAGTTTGACACCATAAAAGATATCGTTAACATCGCCATTGCTATTAACGCCATCACACGCGCTGGAGCGTTCTACTCATTCAATGGTCAGAAGTGGCAGGGTAAGGACGCTGTCCTTGCGTCAGTCCGTGAAGACCTTGATCTTCGGAACGCACTTACTGAAGTTGCCCGAAACCATTTTGCAGTAAAGTGAGCACCCAATTGTCTTTATTCACAATTTACAATGGCACTGGTGGCTTTGTTAACCGACCCGCAAGTAAGAATCGCGCCATAAACGAAGTTACTTCAGGAAAACTTACCGAACGGCAAAATCAAGTCCTACAGGTACTTGACGAGGCAGGCGCAGATGGCTTGACTTGGCATGTCTGTGGAGAAATACTTGGACTGCACCACGGACAAATAAGTGGAGCGTTAAGTAACCTTCATGGTTGTGGGGAAGTTTTTACCTTAAATCAACTATTAAAAGGATGCCACCCGTATGTGCACCGTAAGTACCGCAGCGACTGGGCACCCGAAGAACGATGTGACAAACCTGTAAAGACAGAAAGCACCAAAAAACGCGAACTTCAAGATCGGTTACTTAACGCAATTCAAGAAGCCATCAATAATAATTGGTCAAAAGAACATACTGACAACATCACTACCATCGCTTCAATGCTTAACCCCCGAAACAAAAGAAAATGATCATCGGCTCAGATGGTAGCGAAAAGCGATACATTCAGAAGAAATCGCGCAAGCAAGAAGACCGAACAGCATCTGCCTATAAGGGGAGTCGTAACGCTGGGTCAGGATCGGGTTGGTTGCGTAAGAATGATGTCAGATCAGAACATTTTCTTATTGAGAATAAGTTTACAGATAACCTTAAGTCTTACTCAATCAAGTTCACGGACCTCCGTGATCTAGAAACTGTGGCTATCAAAGAAGACCGAACACCAGTTCTACAATTTGACTTAGGTGGCAAGAGGTATGTCATCCTGCGCGAAGACGATTTCTTGGAGATGATCAATGAGTAGCAGTAAATGGTTATTAGACCAGTTCAAAGAAAATGCAAAGTCAATTGGTCGGATTGTTCCGATTGTCCGAGTCCAGGCATCATTAGAAAATGCTAATGGTCAGGCTAAGCGCGATACCTTAGGCTTACACCCCAGCGAAATCTGCAAGAAGGACTGGTGCCCGCGCTCGTCATGGTACGCGATTAAGGGTTTCCCTAAGCCAGCCGAGACACTCACCTTTGGTCGCCTTAACATCTTTGCTGAAGGTAACGCCATCCACCACAAGTGGCAACAATGGTTACGGAACGCTGGAGTTCTACGGGGGCTATTCAAATGCAATGTCTGTGGGACTGTCTCAGAAGAAGACTTCTCATTATGTAATTGTGGTTCTAACAGTATCCGTTACGCAGAAGTCCCGATCCGTAATGAGGAATACAACATCACGGGTCATGCAGACGGAATCGTTGAAGACGCAAACGGTCAACTTTTGATTGAGATTAAGAGTGTCGGCACTGGGACTATTAGATTTGAGGCTCCTGAGTTATTCGTACCTTACTCTAAGGGTGAAATAACCATAGATGAGTTATGGAACCGCATCCGTAAGCCTTTCCCGTCCCACCTCCGCCAAGCAAACATGTACATGTTTTGCACGGGCATCCATGAACTAGCATTCATCTACGAATGGAAACCCACTCAGGATGTCAAAGAATTCAATGTCAAGTTTCAACCTGAGATTATTGAGAATATCCTTGCTGGGTGCGACGATGTTAATGCACACCTTGAAGGCAAGAGACCACCTATGCGCCCAATGTGGGCGTCAGGAATAGACAACGCAACATGCAAAAAATGCCCATACAAAAACAAATGCTGGGGAGAAGATGATGACACGGATAATCAGATCAGTACCGTCCAACGATCCATTGGAGAGGTTCATGGACAAGTTCAGCCTCCCAGCGAGACCAGGGGAGTCTCCACCCGAGATACCGAGGGACCTAGACGGGTTGTCAGACGCCGATCTGATGAACTTCTATAGAGAGTTCATGGGTTGGGTCTCGTACTCACAGGCTGAGTTAGTTAAGGCTGAAATTGACGAAGACAAGCAGTCACACAAATGCCGACTGTCTGAGTCCATGGTCCTGATCAGCCAGTGGAATTCAGCCGACAAGGCTGACCGAGTAACTTTGGCTAAAGCACGACGCGATGTAGACCCCGTGGTGGTTGCCCAGCAGGAGGCATACCAAGTTGCTCGCGCATATCGTAAACTAGTACAGACTATGTTTGATACCTGTGAGCGAGGCGCACAACTATTATCCCGCGAACTATCACGGCGCATCGGTCTTGGTAGTAAAGACAACAGAATGGCAAGGTACGCACCATGAGTGACATCTACGAATGGCTCAAGAATAAACAAACGATCAGCACAACATCAGGGGTTTCCTATGATGTTGTTAAGTTTGCTGAGGCGGTCCATCTCATTGAGACCCTTATGGCTGACCGTGACAAACTGGCTCAGATTATTGCATCAATGTACAAATGGGATAACAAGAGTACTGATGACATCCTCAAGGCTTTCAAAAAGGGTTGATGGTGGCAAATCCATCTAAACAAAAAGGCACATCGTTTGAGACGATGATTAAGAACTACCTTAATGAGCATGGCTTTCCCGATGCAGAACGCACCCCGTTAAAAGGTGGTGCTGATACTGGGGATATCAACGGTATTAAAAACCGAGTAACTGGTAGAAATGCTATTGTTCAATGTAAGAACCAACGACAGTTCCAACTCAGCCAATGGCTTGACGCAACGGTAGAACAAGCCAAACACAAGGGTGACGCAATTCCTGCTCTAGTAGTTAAACGACCAAATAAGGGAGTTAATTCACTAGGTGATACTTATGCTGTCTTACGCCTAGATGACCTTATAGAACTGCTTAAAGAGGCTAATTACTTCTAAGATGGGAGGGTTAAACAAACCCTTTTATATTGGAGTACAAATGTCTCAAGAACTAAATGCGCCGCTAGAGGACATTATTAAAGTGTCAGGTAGCAGTAATCCCCAAAGCGTCGGCTCAATTATTGCTCGTGCAGTTATCGCTAAACAGCAACCTAAGATTCGCGCTATCGGAGCATCAGCCGTTAACCAAGCCGTCAAGGCTTGCGCTATTGCCCGTGGTTTCGTTGCACCACGCGGTGTGGACCTCACCTTTGTCATAGGTTTTGATGACATTGAAGGCGAAAATGGTACTACAATAAGTGCTATGTCCTTCAAACCTGTAGAGAGGTAATTATGGCTGATGATGTCTCAAAAGCATATAAAGAAGCAATGTCGCGCATTAGCCGCGCACAATCATTTTGGGGAGTAGGTGCTCACGACCCCGATAAGCAGGACCCCACTAGAGGTCGCGTCGGTGCTGGTAATACTGGGGGCTTACAAGAGTCTGAATTAGGTATGGGCGAAGGACAACGCTCAACCAGTGGTACTGGTACTGGAACAACCCCACGACCAAATATTGACGAAAATCCTTCATCTTTTGTTTCTACGAGCATCCCGAACTTCAGGGTTACTACGCGTAGCGGTCGTGTGCTAGGTAACCAACGCCTTGATCCAGCACTCGGTCGCTTGGAAGACGCCCGAGTCGCAGAACGCGCGATCCGTCATTCCGATGAAATCCGACGAATGATGGAAGATACTGGCGCACCCATCTATCGTGCTCCAGCAGGTCACCCGTCTATGGCAACCCCTGAAATGGTAGAGCGCGCACAGACACAGGCTACGCGCCAAAAAGAATTGACAGACCCACTGACGGTCACTCAGGGTGAAGTACCTCGCTCCAAGACCCGCGAGGAAGAACAAGCCGAGAACCGTGAACACCATGCCAAGCGCAAGGTAGAAGCAACCGCAACACAAACACAGGCATATGAAAATATTGACCGAGATGCACACGCAAGACACCTCAAAGATGGTGGAACCATGCCGTGGGAACAATTCCAAAAAAAGCAACAAAAGAGTAGAAAAAAGAAGTAAAAGGCTAACAATATGGCACCGCTAGACCCACCCTCATGGGATGACATGCTGGACAATTTGGGATACTCAACTGATGATGAAGATGACGATCTTTACTATGTAAGAAAAGCATCTAAAGATAAGAGCAAAGTTAAACCCAAAGTTAAAGATTATGAATGGGACGATTACGACTGATGGCAAAGAAAACATACCGACCCGACCCTCGCAACGAGTTCATCAAGCGAGGAATTAAAAAGCCACGCCCCGTAGAACCTTTCGGTGGCGGTCAAGGTGGCATGTTTACTGGTACATCTCCAGGATTTGGTGGCTAGTGGCTACCTCATTTGCCAACTGGCAGTCCCCATCATCTAGCCCTGAGTCAGGTATGGTCTCAGGCACGGGTCCAACGCCTGTATTCCGTAACGCCAAAGACCAACGCATCTCCGCATTTGGTGTTGGTCCTGATACTCAATACCCCGATGGCTACCTCGGCACCATGTCTAGTAATCGCCGTCAAGACAAACTATCCAGTGCTATTCGCTCCAACCAGCGAGCGTACTCCCGCGGCGTCCACAAGGGTGAGCGGATTAACGCTGGGGATTACATTTGGCCTGACGAATTTAACCTTTTAACTGGTATAAAACTTGAATCTCAGGGTAAGAAGTTCGCACCCCCAGGAGCAGAACCAGTCCGATTAACCAATGACGGGAAGGCAGGACCGCGTGGTATTCCGCGTGGTTTAGAGCGCCCCGACAAGCAGATTATAGATATGCAACGAAGAAGCATGCTAAAATCACTTGCACCAATGTGGAAGTAAACACATCCTAAGGAGTAATTATCATGGCAAAAGTAATCCCTAGCGTTCACCGCCGTAACCGCCAGCAATCACAAGCATGGGGTACATCAGCAACCGCACCATCGCAGGGTGGTACTCAAGCCTATATGGGCGATGACTACAACCAAGGCGACAACCTCTATGATGAGGCTTGGGGTCCCGTTGAGTCACAGGCTGAAGCCATTGCTATGCAGGGCTACATGACCTCACAGGAACCGACTGGTCCTTCATACCCAATGACCAGCACTAAGACTGATAAGTGCGTCCACTGCGGTAAGTGATGGAAGTTGTTAAAGAACTAAAACCACTTGCTGGTGGAAATATGGGTAGCGGTGGTGGTCGTAAAAAGCCACCCACTACTCCCAACGACCGCGATAATTCATCAGGTGACGAGTACGCACCACGGCAGTGGGACGAGCGTTCTTTAAATCCACGCCAAGTGCACTTCCGTACTGGTCATGATGAATCTAAGGCAGGAAATAACCTCCCCGAACAAGGATATATGTACTGATGGACGGACAATCATTAAACCCAAGGCGCAAGACAGACCGCAGTTCGCATGAATCGCGCTTAGATAAGCAAGATGAGTACTATGGTACTGGTGACTGGGACGACGATATGGACCCCGACACACGCCGTAGTGCTATGAACAGAATGTCAAACCGACGAGATTTGGAAGAGGATTATTAAATTATGGACTCTCAGTCTCAACACCCAGCACGAAAAACAGATCGCAATTCACACTATGCACGGCTGTTAAAAGCAAATGAAGATACTGACCCATTGGGTCTTGATCTTCACGAAGCACCACTTACCGAAGATGAGAGTTACGAAGACCAACCTTTGCGTAAATCATGACACAACTCAACGGACCACAATTTCAACGACCACGGCTCAAGCCAACTCCCGCTGATCAAATTAGTGATGATTTCAAAGCGGTAGGCGAAGCCATCAAGGGCGTTGTACATGATAAGTTTAATAATCAACCTAAGCAAAGACCTACACTTAAAACTAAGGAGAAGTAGCCATGGACGGACAAGCGAGAAGCCGAAAGCGTAAGGTAGGGAGAAATGACCACGATGGTCGCATCGCTGGAGAAGACAACGACACCGACGCTATTTTTATGAAACAAGTCAAAGACATACGGGCTGGGTTTGATAATATTCGCTGGGATAGTAATAAGAAGAACCAAAACAAGTAATTTTTATGGCAAAACCTTGGCAATCCCATGAAGAGTTTCTCGTTGATCAGGCTCTAGAAGCCGCGATTAGCGACCCCGAAACTATTCGTAACATTCGCCCTGCACACCCACAAATGCTATTCCCTGAGACCCGAGGAATGATCAAGATGGTCGCTGGTATCAACGACATCCTGTCTATTAACCGATACGCCGCGAGCAACCGCTCATGGCTCTCAGGCATGCCCGTAAGACGCACAGAACTCGCCTCAGGCGAATGGACAGGCACTGGGCGCTATTCAATGGAGTCATTAGGATGAGCACTTTTGACCGTGACATAGAAAAAGCCCTTAGCAGGACAATGAAGGGTTCCATTCCAACGAGTGACTACAGTTTGAATCCAACCTTTAAAGAGGGAAATCTCCAATTCCCCAAGGCTCCCACCCGACCACCGTTTACACCAGTTGATTCAGGTATAAAGCGTGACTGGTCAGGTTCAAAGATGAATTTGCCCGAGTTTAAAGCAACTAACCAATTAAGAAAAGGTCTTAGTCGCTTGGCAAATGTTAGGTTTTTCTCACCGCAAGAAGAACAAGACGACGATGGCTATACTGGGGCATCAACCCCAAATGCTGGTCTCCCTAATAACCCAGCACCACAACCAAATCAACCAATTAATCCCAACCCACCAGTACAACCCCAACCCCAACCCCAACCCCAACCCCA